>Ga0209337_1001722_pt1 | contig 16419 bp, 9 predicted proteins | sample LinPmetageLP53_FD_184044 | JGI IMG/M metagenome (GOLD analysis project Ga0209337, IMG submission 184044) | Marine viral communities from the Pacific Ocean - LP-53 (SPAdes) (version 2) | ecosystem: Environmental > Aquatic > Marine > Oceanic | place: Pacific Ocean | collected 2010-02-08
GCTTCCTCAAGCTTTCTTCGATTGGCGCCACAGCGTCAGTCAGAACCTGCCTAAAGTAAGCGCCTTGGGTAGTTTTGTCCTTGACGCTTGTCGCTAAGTCTTGGAGGCGCTCGATCTTACGGCTGAGGTCAAAAAACTCATTGTAGTCAACTATTTGAGACGCAGACTCACCTCGAGTGATTACGCGCTCAACCGACGGGTGAACGTAATCTCGACTTAAACCGAACTTCGAAAACCCTAAAACGTCATCAAGTTTTTCGGTCTCGCGACCACCCATTGTCGGAAGTTCTCTCGCAATCTCTAATGCGATATTGCTGTCTGTTCGGTCAACTTCGACCATGACTGGTTTGAGTTTATCTCGGACACGTCTTTCCGCTAGTTCGGCATCAGCAACCGCAGCTTTAGCTTCATCGAGCAGCTTAATTCCCTGGTCATAGTTCCCTGCCGCGAAAGCTTCTTCTGCCTTATTGACCAACACCTGAGTGTCGATCATACTTGTCGCCGCAGTGCCCATGTCGTCTAAAGCCTGGGGAAGTTGCCTCCGGTTGACGACGCGTGAAATCACCTTTACGCCCTCACGAGTTTTAGACGCAAATTTAGCAAAACCAAGCGTTGGGTCTGGAGCTAAGATGTCTATTCCCGCGCCCACAATTCCAAGCCCTAATGCGTTCAGGCCACCTTCTTTCGCGGCATCCGTTGACAAGAGTAGCTTTGTAAAGTCTTTCGCCGTTCGGATGCCCTCGAGTGATCCTTCTTTGAACGCCTCGACAACAGACTCGCCTTCAGGGCCATTAAGCACTCGGTCTATTCCGCCTGCCCCGATACTCAAATGTAAGTTTATTTTATTAAACACTGAGTCTAAGTGCTGCTCGCCGCGAAAAACTGGGCGCTTCTCATTATCCAAACCAACAAGTTGAACTCGGTTTCTACTGGCCTCGTGAAAGAATCTACGCCAGTACCCATCGCCCTTACCGAATCTTTTCTCGCCCATCAAGTTGCCGGGGTCCATAAACTCGTAGGACATAAACGCAGGCACACCAACTTTGTTCGTCGTCAAAAACTTCGCGTAGTGATTCCGATTGCGGACCAACATCTCGTCTCTGATTTTCTTCTCGCGTGAACCCTCAATATCGGCGTTAAGCATAAACTCAGTTACGGACTGACCCAGATCCTGTGCTGCCTTTGCCGTGTCATACTGTAGCCCCGCCTCCATCGTTTTCTGAAACGCAGACTCCGCAAATATGTTGTGGATGCTATTTTCGCCGTACTTGGCGACAGCGTCCTGCATAATCTTCGCACGCTCAGGATCAGACGAAACTTCGGGGTTTAGAAGCTCCTCAACGTCCATCTCAATTTGTTTGTACGCATCTGTACCTGGTGCCGCGATCTCATTTTGTACGTCACCGCCAGCAGACTCTTCGTCCGTCGTGTATACAAATTTACCTCGGATTCCGTACTTCAAAATGTTCAGCACTTCATCGCGCTTTTCACGGTCTTTCGCAAGGATACTTTTTACTTTAGGCGAACTCTTCTCAGCCTGACCGAGCAATCGCTTGGCTTGCTTTAGAAAAGCTTGCCGCTCTTTTATTTTCTTCTCGGTCTGAAGCGCAGGCTTCTCAAACTTGAGCATAAACTGCTTTGTAAGCTCATTTGCGTCAGCTTCAGGATTACGAAAACCCTCCAACTCATCGCGATCCTTTATCGCCTTAAGAATATGACCCATCTGGAATCGAGGATCTTGAAGCTGCTCAACGGTAAACCCTGAGCCCTCGCCAGAACCCCCGCGATTAAACTGCCACACCCCGTGAGAATCTTCGTCGCCAGGAGATTTCGCAGATGGATCGAGCTTGCTTTCGGCAAAACCGTTGGCCAAAATAGCCGCCATCTGGTCACTACTCAGGCCAGCACCAGAGCCCATTTCAAACACAACTTTAGCTACTTCAGCGTGGCGCTTAGACGGCTCTTTGATTTTCTTAAAGTCAATCGCCTCTGACTTGTACGCTTTCCTTAACTCATCAACACTGTAGTCATACTCTTTCTCATATGACTCAACTCGCCTCTTACCGAGATTCTTGATCTGCTTACCGCGAGTCTGAGTAATACGTTTCTTTCGAAACTCCTTCATTGCATCTTTTCGCGACTCAAGATGTGCTGGCTCAAAGGCAACAGTACCCTTATCTTTCAACGCCTCGAACGCGTCTGAAGGAGCCATACCCTTGCGCCCCACGGACTCAACAAGCATACCAACGTCAAACCCTTGATTCGCCGCCGCTCGCGCAAATTGTTTCTCGGTCAGACCCAAGCTTTTGCTGTGCTGGCTCATGATTTCAGGCAGCGACAGTAACGCGGCTTCAGATCTACTCGAAACATCTGGGCCGAGAGCCACCTCTCGCTGGTTTTGAATTGTTCCGGCGAGAACGTAAGGTTTCAAGTCGATGTTATCGAACTCTATTTCCTCGTCTTCCGACTCAGCAGAATCGATAAGACTATCAACCTCAGAGACGGGTTCAATTTTTTGTGTCTTATCAGCCATTAGATACCCTACTTAACTCATGACCCGCTGCGATCTGTGGGAAGATTTGTATAGATATCCTGGTACTTACTCAAAGCCATTGCCAGATGTTCCGTCCGCAACTTTGATCGTCGCAACTCAGGTCTCAAAGCGTCAGCTTCGGCCTTCATGTTATCGTAGTCTTCCCTCATTTCAGTTAGTTTGACGCTACTACTTTCCTCGTCGGGAACAGTATCCGTATAGTCCCGCAACACTAATTTAGCTTCGTCCGACAAAGGGCGCGAATTACTTGCAACAGAGAGACTCCCATCCGACTTTATAGGCAAAATCTCATCAATTAATTTCATCGCACGCTCACGCTCAGTAATTTTTGCCTGTATAGCGTTACGCTCAGTGTTGGCTACGTCTACCTTACGCTTAATATTCGCAATCCCCTCCTCTAAGCGTGCAGACCTACTTCGATAAGGTGCAGGCGCACCACTGGCAAACATTTTGCCCCGAGGCAACTCAAGGTCGTCTAAAGTTTCCCCCCTAAGATTTGTCCCTCCAGGACTCAACCCGTAACGAGCACGCTCATCGCTGGCCGAAGAGACCGGTTGCGGCGCCCATGAGGGTCGATCGTTCCAACCAAAAGGAGCGTAAACTCGTGAGGTTTTGCCTGTTTCTGTAGGCTCTATGTCCATCGCGCCACGAGACTCTAAGAATTCTTTACGTTCGTTTTCTCTACGCTCAACCTCTGCCTCTAATGCGAGACGTCTTGCGTTACGGTGTTCAAAGTTACCAAGCGCTGTCGGAGTCTCTTCCGGGTCCGCGTTAAATACAATCGGCTCCTCTGGCGGCGGTGGCGAAGGTTCATTCCCATCACCTTCAATAGGGTCCCTCGGCGGACCTGAAGATGTAACCGCTGGTGGTCCCTGGGAACCAACCTCAGCCGTTGGCGGTAAATCAACCTCAGCCGCCACAACCGGTGGTGGCGTATCGTCCCTATCGACCGACGAGATAATCCTACCGGGATCACCAAGGTTTGACTTTACGGCCTTTACCGCGACTTTAACTGTTCCTCCTCCGGGTCTAGGCATTTTAACCAAGCTCCTTCATGTCGCGCCGATTTTTTTGTGTCGCAAAAGCCTCGGCCATGTCAACAATCGTCGGCTGTCCTGGGGTTTTAGCCTCTTCTTTCTTCTTCTTTTCTGACGCAGGATCGTAAGGTAAAAAAGCACTCAGCGCGCCAGAAATATCTTCGGTATGCTGATCCCGGTCGTAGTTCTCTTCGCGACTCTTCTTTCGTGCCGCACTCTTCTTTTGACGGTCAGACAGCTTCTTTGCTGCAGCGCCTATGTTCGTCGCCTTCGGAGCCGGCTTCGCTGCCGTAGCCGCGTAACTGGGGGTCGTTGTGGTTGTTGGTGGGGCGGCCATTGTTATTCTCCTCCTGATTGTGGCAAGAGCGGGGTTGGTTGGTTTAGCACCCCACGTGCCTTCCGCTTAGCTTCCAGCTTATCTGCCATCTCGATTGTGGTCTGCTCGTTCTCCTTTCGCTGCTCATCTCTCTCATCCTGGGTCGGCGGCACCCCTGATTTGCCTGGCGGAACAGCGGATACCACCTTACCTGACTCGGCTCCAACCTGTCCTTCGATGACCTCATCATCGTCGTCATCATCATTATCCTGTACGCCGAACACCCCACCCAAAGCCTCAAGAGATTTTTGTTTCTCTTCTTCTTGCTTAGCCGCAAACTTCTTTGGAGTCGCCAACTGTTTGAGAACGTCTCCAAGCTTTGCCCGCTTCTCATCTTCTTTGGCTTCTGGCTCTTTCTTCTTTTTAAAGCCAGCTAACGTGGCTTCGAGGGCTTCTTTTTGCCGAGCCAATTCACCCGACGTAGGCTTTGGTTTCGGCGTAGGCTTTGGTTTCGGCGTAGGCTTTGGTTTCGGTGCGGGGGGCTCTTCTGTAATAGCTTTCAGGTCAGCATCACCGAGGTCGTCTGGTGGCCGCTCTACCGGGTCTCCAGGAAAGTCAAACCCTGTGGGTGCCGGCCGGTACGTTGTTTCCCCGTCTGACCCTGTTGTCGTAACAACTGAACTCGGCTGAGATGTCCGCTTCTGTAATCCTCCATCGGGACCAACTACCCAACCCACGGGAATTTCTGGGGTTGGGGTACCGTCTTCGAGTGCTTTTGAGTTAGCGGCATTCCAAGCCATGCGAATGTTTTCGTCCTCAACATCCTGACGCGGGTCGCGATCATAAAACTCGTCGCGCTCATCCTGTTCCTCGGCCCCACTTTGATCAAGTCGGATCGACACGTCACCCAAGGGCGGATCATCGCCTCTCTCGGCGCCTGCACCATCACCAAAATCAACCGCTCCACCAGGTGTTGTCAGGCGGGCACGGGTTATCTCAGCATCAATTGCAGACGGGCTATCATCTGGAGTGGCTGGGGGCCCAGGATCTATCGGCTGAGCAGGCCCGCGCTCTACGTCACGGAACATCTGGCCCGCAACCTCCGTCACATCACCGTACTCTGCGCCCCGTGTGGGATTAAACGTGTCGACTGCGGTTAACCCCAGCCGCTTAGGGTCCGTAGCTATTTGCCGCGCTTGATCATCTACGGGGTCAAAAACAGCCGCCTCCTCCTCAGCGACAAATCCAAGCTCGCCTTCAATAATTTCAAGCGCAAAGTCCTCACTGTCAGAACCAAACACACCCTTGGCAACGTCAGCCTCAGTAACGGGCCGGTACGTTGTTTCCCCGTCTGACCCTATGACCGACACAGCAACACGCCTTGGTTGCGCGCTGCGAACACGGTCGATAAGATCCGAATCGTTTTCGGGGCTAAGCTCAGCCACGCTACCTCGAGGCTCGATACGACTAACGTTGCCGTCAGAGTCAATAATGTAATCTTCTCCGTCTACAACTTTAGCGACAACTCTATCTTGAGCCAGCAACTCATCAATTTCAGGTGCTAAATCCGCATCAGTTACGTGACGGCCGGTCTTATCAATCAGATATTTGTCACCTACCATCGCAGCATCGACTTCGCTAATTCTCGTCCGAGAGCCCTCTCTCGCGGTAGCAATCTTACCACCAACAAAAACCAGCCGGCGTTCAGCCCGCTTCACTTGTGGCGATTTCTTATCGGGCTTGCGCTCAATTACATTGATGACATCAACATCGCCGGGCTTCAAAATAAGATGCTCTGGTTGGCCGGGGACCAGAACGCGAACATGCCCCGCAGGGTCCCAAGCGTGATACTTCAGCCGTTCGCCGGTTACAGATTCACCGTTTAGATTAAACTGAACGATGTCGCCAGTTCCAATGCTTTTAAAACCATAACGGCCTTCGCCTCGCTCCTGCTGGCGATTAAAGGCCCGGACCATGGCGAGGTCATCGCGGCCTGCAACATAACTGTCGACGTCAAGCTTACCGTCCACCAACGTAATTCTACCTAGTTCGGAAAAACCGTTGTCCCGAGCCCAGGCAACGTTCGAAGGGCTCGACAAAACTACGGCCATTTCGCGCTTAAAGACTGCCGCTGCCGAAGGCTTTTTCGCCGCAAGCTCTTTTTGTAATGTTACCAGGCGGTCGCGAGAAGCCTTTGTCTCATCAAACTGCTTAAGCTCTTCCTGAAGCTGCACTTGATTTTTAAAGTCGAACGAGCCTCCCCTCTCCGCCGCCTCTTCGATGCTGCCCATCGCTTGAGACGCCCTGTCGACAACCGCAAGAATAGACGCCCCGTCTAATTCCTGATTATCTAATTCCGCCGATGCCGTACGGGCCTCATTGAGCTTGTTCTGTACTTCCCTTCTCGTCGTCGCAAGCCGATCCGCCGACTTATTGTACAGGGTTAGTTGGTCCATCTCCCCCATGTCAGGACCCAACAGCGCCTTAACCTCACCAGACGACATCCAACCATTTACGATAAGGGGGTTGTCAGGATTCTTCCAATCCTGAAGCTCCTCGATGTTCGTAATTTTCTTCGTCCCAGGGTCGATTTTAACAACCTCAAGGCCCGGCCCCCTGCTCGACGCCTGGTTAAGCGCGTCAAACAACTTGGCCTTTGTGTTGAAGTTTTTTGCCTTGCTAACGTCAATGTATTTTTCGGGTAGCTTAAACGGGTCGGAGTCAATTATTCCCGCCCACAGGGCAGCATTCCCGGTTTTACCCGTGTAATACGTATCGGATCTCGCGTTTGTCCTCACTCGGTCGTAATAATCAGGGTTTGTCGCCGACTCGTCGTCGAGCACTTTTTCGTTGGACTTAATCGCCCGGTCAAGCTCCGCTTGAATGTTTTTACGTTCGGCTAAAGCTATGTCGACCGTCAAGCCTGCGACATACTCACCAAAACCATACTGAGTCTCGCGCCAGTCTAAAACTTGTTGGAGGCGCTCGATTCCCGCGTCAGCAATAGCCTCATCTGCCGCCTGAATTTCGCCGTGGATCTCAACTATAAGATCCGCACGCTTGGCCATGTTAAGGGTTTCTTTTGCGGTTGCCGGACTATTGTCACCCGAGGCGCGCTTTTCCATCGCAACAGCCATCGTGACCAGATCGTATCTACTCATGCTAAATTCCTTACCTTAAAAATCAACCCGTCGGCGCCGCGTCACCGGAGCCCCGCTGCTGCATACCTGTCGTATCTACACCGTCGCTGCCGGCAGTACTACTATCTTTGCCGCTGAGATAGCCACCTTTCGCTAGTGCCGTACCCGTCTGAGCAGCCCAAGGGGATAGACGCTCCCACATTCCGGGAGTGTTGTACTGCATGTTCGCAACATTTGAGCCCAAGCCACCAAGAACATTACCGTACGAGGTTGTGAGTTGAACGTCGGATGCCTTGGCCTGCGCCCCAGCCATATCGCCGGCCCGTTGAATACCTAACTTAGATGAAGCAAGTGTATTCAGCCTACGCTTAGAAAGTTGATCGGCTACATCAAACTGAGTGCCCGGACCATAAGGACCCTGTCGATCCCGCTCAAGAGCCGCCCGATCAAACCTGTCCTGCGCAGCCACCGCACGAGCAACGTCCTCTTGCTGTTCCCGCATACTCGCGTCTGAGGGCCCGTAGTCATCTTTCTTTAACCTTGCCTGCGCGGGGTCGACTGATGCTTTATACGCGTCCGTAATGTCTTGCTTTCGACCTTCCTCAAAGTCTGCAGTAGCGGCAATTGCCTCTTTCTGGCGCTTGTTTTTATCCCACGCTGCCTTTACACCAGCGGCTGCTACAGTGGTCAACGCGATTAAGCCGAGGACGGCGTGGCTTAGTTCAGGATTGGGCTCACCGCCCTCGAACAAACACAAACCAAAAAACGCAGTAAGTGACGCCCACGTAACTAAATTAAATTTAGGTATTAAAATGCTCACACCCACACCTCAGACTACGCAGATTATAACAAGTTTAGCACTCGAGCGTTCCGAATGCCGAAGCTAACCTTACCCACGAGGTTAAAGTAACCTCTTCCCGTGACAATCGTTTTGCCCGGCACACCCATATTTTGCAGGTAAACACCCGCACCATCAGGGCTCTTGACCAAGCACTCAACCGAGATTTCGTGGTAACCTTTAGCCAGTGTGGTTGTGTGGTGTAGGTCAAACTGAGTAGCCGTGTGCATCTCAGACGCAACGTAATTTGGATTTCCGCCTCTAACAGCCTGCGAAAACTCTTCCGCACCCGAGGGGAGTTCGGGGTACGACTTGGCGCGGAGCAACTCTGCCGTAAGATGAGCGATCCCGTCGGATTTAAGCGCCGTTTTGCTCATCAACTTATAAGCTCCGACACCCGGACCTATTTGATCGGATTTGCTCACGGTTCCCGGAGATACTGGGTGAAACATGTTTTGGCCAAGAGTGCGCGTACTCGCAGGAACAACCGTGTTGTCTAACCTACAACGAACTTCAATTGGCGTCTCGACGCCTCGCGTATGTATTTCCCCCTCCATGTCCTTATAAATTCCACGCCAACAATTCCAGCTTAAGAAAAACGACCACTGGAGTAACGACACGGAGGTCTCATACGGCTGATACCACCTCACCGAACAGCCGGGAACCGTAAAATAATTTGTCGCGTCTTTAATATCAGAAATACCGTTACCGTAAATCGTCGCCGAAGACAGCATTGACTCACTTCGAGCTAACGAGGCTTGCTCGGGTTGGATGTGGTAGTCTTTAAGTTGAAAATTGTCGTCAAGGTTGGCTTGGGTCAAGCGACCATTCGCCGTAGACATCAAACCCCGATCTTGTCCCCCGGTGAGATCCCAAGAGCCTAAGTGAGCGTACGTAGACAAGGTATACGGATCGTCTATAGAGCTAAAAGTTTTTTCCGTTAGTAAATCTTCGCCTGTAACGGGAAGCGGAGGTAAAGTAATTATGGGCATCCTAAACTCACTTCGAAATCTTAATTGCGGTTAACCGACTGTTTCCATAATTTACCCGTACGCCATTTAGTATTTTTCTGCCCCCGACCGGAGATACCCATCCACCATATAGGTCCGCTCCGTCTTCGTTCTCTCTTTGATTCTCCGGGCTATACCCCGACGTCCACCTACCAGGGCACATGGTTGAGGCGAAACCACCAAATTCTGAAATTACGATGTCTGTAGTTCCGGTATTCTCGATCACCTGCATAATTGGGACGTTAATGCCCAAGTTACTAGGTTTCAGTCGATTACCTCTTCCCTGAATAGTGGGGGCGATGACGTCCCAATGCTCGTTGCCCTGGAAAAACGCAAGGCTCTCATCCTCCGAGCCATGCACCCCCGCCCACCCCGAAACATAATCCCAGACCTCACCAGAATCTATGCCGATCGGTAATGTACGCGACTTAGATGCGGTAAATGACGATGCTCTGTTAACCCAGTTAAATGAGTTAACCATTGCGGGAACACTGCCCGAACCGATTACCCAGTTACCGGCTTTTTTATACCCGATAGCAAAAAGTGCAAACAAATCCAAGTACCTTTCCGCAACCAGATGGTTTCCAAAACTACCAAAGCGACGACTGATCTTTCTACATTCTCCAGGACTCGTATAAATCAAGTTCATTAAGTCAAATGCTTCCTCGGAATACACCGGATTAATGCCCCGAACTTCGACATCCATCATAAGAATCAATTTTTCGTTCGGACGCAAAACTTGTTCGTCCGTGGGAACTACAATTGACAGCTTTACCTCATCGTTGTCCTGCAGATGACTCCACCCAGCATCGGCCCCCACCGTACCGTCTGCCCAACCACCTGAGAAGACCGCATCGGGTAAAACAGTGTTAAGGCGATCAGCATTCATAAACCCCGGAAAAGGTGCTATTGAGCGCGATGGGCCGGAATAGTACCGCCCGTCTGAAAGTACGGTCAGCGGCGACTCAATCGTATCCGAAAGGCTGTAAACAACTTTACTGGGTAAGTAGTCGTTAGAGAAAACATTATCGTCGATGTCAGCTGATTTTACGTTGTTTAAATCGGCCGCTAACGCTTCACGCGAATCCCGTATGTTCACGTCCGTCAACCTATCTTCCGTTAAAAAACCTGGAGTATTGCCTACGTCACCATAAACAGAGTCCGAGTCAGAGTTAGGTTCTTGCCTCGAAGGGTAAACCGGAAGATCGAACGCTAACAAACGGCGAGAAAATACACCCACAAAGTCGCCTTGACTAAACTTACTTTTTTTCCGCTGCAATCGCCGAGCAACTATCTCAATCGTGTGCTCTCCGGGCTGCAGTTCAACAACAGCGCCGAGCCTCACGGGCATCACTTCGGGGCCGTAACTAACGGCTCGATCGCTGCGCAGCTTTTGGCCTGGGCGTGAGTTAGAACTATCCCCATAACCAGAACTACCGCCGACGGACCTCTGGCCGAATACAACCCCCGACTCGTTGTAGCCAGGAACCAGTGTTTCTAGAATGCTCGGATCAGAATCTTTTTCGTCGTCATCTTTTTCTATCGACGGAATACTATCGGTCACACTAAGGCCGTGAGACGACTCTTCAAACGGTAACCGTTTTCCGGTAATTGTTTCCTCAATAATTTTACCGTCGACACGAAGGGCAAACTGAACCAAGCTGGGAAAGAATCCCTTGGATATATGATGCATCCCTTGACGGCTTGGCGCCCGCCGTTCTCCTCTCGTTGTCGGCTCATTTAGTGGGAACGCATAGTGGGCTTCGTTGTTAACCAGGTTTTCGGCGTCGTTACTCGTCCTCCCATCGGGCAAAGACTCCCAAGCTCTCGAAGGACCGATCAAGTCTAGCACGGCCCTCTCCGACTCTAACGATTCCTCCATACCCTCCCATGTGTCACCGGAATCGGGAGTCGTAAGGTCTGGGTTACCTTCGTAGCGTCGATCACCTGAGATCCACGGGGGCTTCTCTTCGTAGAAGCCTTGCCAGATATACTGAACGTAAGCTGAAATCCAAACATTAGATTGACCCGTCGTAAACGTTATTCGTTGAGAGTCAGACAAGTCAGCGCTCTTAACCGGTGACCAATCACCGCCGTTGCTAACAATCGACGGATACGCATCAGCATCAGTCGGTGAAGCAAGAGTGCGGCGAAATGTCACCCCATCAAGCTCAACAAAATTTGGTGGTGTTCGGGAATTAAAGATATGCAGGTCCTTTACCATCCTGTATTGGCTTTCAATGCTGCTCGAATGAACATTGAAATACGCCCCTTCGGCAACACAGGGGCCTGTGAGGCTTGGGTCAAAGCCACCATGCTTCGGACGATCTGGATGAATGCGAAGCCCGACTTTTAAAGTTCGGGGGCTAAAATTCATACGGTCTAAGCGACCCGAAACCAATTCTTTAACGGGCTGAATATCCTCATTAAACTCTTTTGGATCAAGAATATCTCGTGTACGCAGAAACCTACGGGGGAAAATATGGGGCATCGTTATTTATCCTGCCTAAAGGGTACGCGACCCAAAGGTGCGCCCTTAGTTGCGATACTCGTGTCAAAAGCAAAAGCGGCAATACTCAACCTCCCAAGCTCCCACGAAAAATCTGACTCATCACTACCGGACAAGACGATCCGCTTTTCCAATTCCTGCCTCGCCTCGTCCGAGTCTCGAAATAGATAGCGCCAACCAATTTCATCCTTGCTCATGACCGTACGCGTAGTCGGAGCTACTGGAGATGGGCTACCCACAAGTTCAATCTCAAAAGCCCACGAATTAGCGTTCTGAATGTCTACTGGAATTTGACGCCAAAAAACGCGGGGGTCTCTAGTTCGAGCTTCACCGATGACGGCATTAGCCGCCACATCAGCGATAATCCCCGAGCCGTCATCGGGACCATGAAGTAACACATCATGCATTACAGCTATAGGTTCCCACGAACCGTTCCGATAAAGCCGTACCGTTGCGTTACCAACCCAAGAATCAAGCATTCCGATATAAAGGCTTCGTACGTTAGTCGGAACTAAACCAAGATTACTAGACCGCAGCCACGCTGAACGGTAACGAATTCTTCGAGGCGGCCCAAAATAGTCGGTTGACTGACGGTCTAAAACAAAAATTCGAGAAAACGAAACTTTACCGTTAAACTCCGGGCTTGGGAGAGGTGTTGGTGGAGACGACAACGCTACGTTTATCTCTCGGGGGTCGGCCCCTACAGCAACAGTGGTTCGCGTGTGGTCAGCAAGAGAGCACATATCAGCGATAAAGATACCTAAAGTCTGGCGCCGCCAATATAGTCCGTCAAAGCAGAGAATTATGTTGTTGCGCGAGAATCCTGTTCCTGCGACCGCGCAGCGATACTCTCCGGTATGGGTATCGATAACCGACGCGGCCCGAAACAACTGGCTTGAGCTTAACTCTTGAGTAAAAACCTTATCGATAGAAGTACTGATTTTAACGAGCGAGCCGTCTAATTTTAACGAGTAGAACCCGTCTCGAGCGAGCCAAACGAGACTACCATCACGCAGAGACTGAATCGATTTCGACGCCACACAACCCACGCCAGATGAAAGCGGTCGAGGTTTAGCGAAATCATCGCCAATCAAATAGGTCGAGTTTTCGGTGAACGCAACCAAATTGCCGTTATGTGACGCCAACGCCGTGACCGCAGCCCCGTTGCTGTCAGGGTAGATATACTCAAACTTATTGAAAGTTCCAGCGAATCCGGGCTGGGAGCGGCGAACAATCCCCGGTGAACCAGGAACGTTGCCGACTACAAGACGCCCTTGGTGGGCGCAGGCAACACGAAAGACAGGGACCGCAACAGTTTCGGTCCACTCAGGGCCCAGATCGCTGTCGGCGTGGTTATCGTCATAGTAGAACTGTCTCGTGCCCGGAACTCGATCGAGAAATCGGGGCGTCGATTCTTTGTGGCGCGTATCGGCGGATCGGAAAATTCGTGTTGCTACAGCATGTTCGGGCAGTTCCCCCGGAGACGAGACTAAAAACCGTCGGGTGAGGTCATCAATTTCAGTGCCCATAGGCAAGTCTCTTGCAGACTTTGAAACGCCGTCGACGGAAATATTGTGTAGCGGGCCAACATCATCGGAACCAACAACAGTAGAGCCCACGGGGTAAAATGGGTCCGCTTGATTGGTATGTAGGGTTGCCGGGTCGCTCGAAATAGAAAATTCAGACAGATTCCCGTTGATGTCCTCGTATTGGAAATAGTAATACCAAGATCCTTGCAGCAACGAAGCCTTTTGGCCTGCAAGTTCATCCCCAGGCGTACCTATGCGGCCCTTCCAGGTGTACCCCATTGAGTTAGGGTAGTAGTTTGGCGCCTCGTCATAATCAGGTTGCCCCGGAGACGAAACAGACGGCGATCCGGCTCGACGAGAAAATCCCAGGGGGGTCGCGCTACCGTCGTACGTAATTACTTGAGGCTCATCAATTCCGTTGGTGTAAATAATTTGATCTTCGATCACAACATATTGATCGAGATTAGCCGACTCAGGATTAACCGTTAGCCCAGAAAGTAGTACTTCGTCAATGGACGACATGCCTCCGTTCCAAAAATACATACGGGAACCAATTCGGTACAACAAAACATTAACTGAGCCTCGAAGCAACGAGGCAGAAAAAACGCTAAACGGCTCGCCTGTTTTAAACCCCACACGCGGATCACCACCTACACTTGAGGTAATGCCGATATCGGTGGTGACACGATCTATCGGCTTCTCCGCACCCTCAAAACCAGTAAGCTCAGTAACGAAAATCTGACTTTTAATCCTTAGGATAGACGGGCCGACGACACTCTCTAGTATGCCGTCAGCCCCCACTTCCAGGTTCTCAACCAGCCACCCAAGGGGCAACGGAGAAAAAGTCTGGCGCCCCTCCCCCGGAGGAATAAAGACAGTATTAGTTTCCTGCTCCGTCGGTCCACCCACAGAATCACCTCATCTATAGGGTAATCTCATACTGCTTCTGCTTCCATGCAGAGGACAACTTATCAAAAATATTTTCTGTGCCCTTCAAAGTAGGTTGAGACTTAAGTACGCGAGAGCGCCAAGACATGTACTTCTCATCAGTCCAAGGCGCGGGTATGTCAAATACCATTTCGCGATCAATCTTCTGAGCCTGCTCAGGATCTTCGATAACAGCACCCTTAGTATCGTCTCGAAGAATCGCTGCCGGTGGCGCCCAACCAACTTTCTCTTCGTCGTACACCCAGCCCACAGGCATCCAGTCATGAACCGATCTGTGCTCTACGGAACCACTTACGAACTCGATGCCATTCTTAGTCATCAAGGTTGCCGTCCACATATCGGCTGTGGGATTCGCGCTCACGACACTTACCACCATGGCTTCCTCATATTGACGAATCAAAGTTAGCCGGAACATAACGTCACCGACCGTGACTCGGGGAATGGAGGTTAGCGTGGGATAAAACTTTTGATTCATAAATGCCTCTTAATCTTCTAGTTGAGTTGATCCGAATGTACCGTAACGGTTCCTCGAAGAGTAACCCGAAATTGAGACCGGCTCGACAATTCGTCCCGTATTTGCATACCGATCGCGGAAAACACGGACCAAATCTTGGTATCGGCTCAAGTGAGCCTGCGCACTTATTTGGTCATTCCCATCAACTAAACTAACGTAATACAATGCCAACTCAATCAAAGTCGGGACGGCTTCGGGATGAATCGGCGCAGTGTCCTGATCATCGACAAATTTCTTCGGTAATCGAGTAACTCGAAAATCCATTTCATATCGGTCATCTTGATGAGGGAAAACCTGCCAGGCATAATAACCTGTGCTGTGCTTAAGGGTTCGATGGTAGTCGTAAAGCTCTTTACCAGTCCAAATAATTCGGGCACCCTTCTTCTCCGCCTCACCCAAAGTCGTAAGCGCTGGTGTTATCGGTACTGGAGAGCTTTCAGTTGTCAGTACTGTAGGTAAGTCGAACGTTGGCTCGACCTCACAAAGCAAGTGAAACCGTTGATTCGTCTCGACATCGTTAAAGTCCCCTGTGCCTGTTCCGTCAGCATCTAAATGGGCCACGTAATAACGAATCCGCATCCCCGTACGGCCGTACCGGGTGTTGGTAGAATCCCCAAATCCCAGCATTTCGTCAATATTAGTCGCTGAAATGATCAACGCACCAGGATCTGCCGAGGGAGGCTGCGTAATCATCGTTACTGGTGACGGCGCACTCTCAAATTGGGGGTCATGAATACCTGAATATTTATTCACTCCCGTGGCTGCGGTGCCTTTATGATACGCCCAGGTAAGGCCGTAAGTACTGTCCTGCTCAGTATCACCGCCTGGAGTCACAAGCGGAGACTGCTGCCACTCCTCATCTTTTCGACCCCACACATACGTATAGCAAACCGCCCATGTTCCGCGCCGTAACCCCAATGGATTCACCCACTTGTACTCATCTTCGAGGGGGAGTGACGCGAGACTCACGACGCCATGGAGGTGAGGAGGAGTACCTTGGGGATGATCATGCGGTGCGACTGGGGTACGGGGGGCGGCGATGGTGGACACATCCACCACAGTCGGAGCTTCAGTTGGTGCGGGCATCTGGAAGTGGCGTCCGCGCCAGCACCGATAAGGTCGGCCCTTCGAGTTACCTTGAAAGTCTCTCATGTCTTGACGGCCCGCGCCGCCAGTGTCGATCTTCCACACTTGTTGCCGAGACCCGTCAAAAATACGTGCCGGCTCCAATAGCTCCATCACGTCATCAGAAACGAAGAATTCAGGCTGGTGAATTCGAAACTGCAGCGCGCCAACACCTTGATTATCGGCTGTAATAAGCTCGTTATAGGGGCGATCTAAAGTAACCAAATACGCCGTGTGGCTAGTCTGGCTGGGGACGTCCAAAATCGTCTTCTTAAACCATTCAAGACACTGCCGGCGATGAATTCGACCGCTCGAGTCAGTGATCTCGATGTGCATGATGCCGTCCCACTCACCAGTAATTGTGGGTCGCCAAGTTGTTTCGCTGCCTGAGGCGGCAATACCCGTCCCCGTCGAGTCGACAAATTCTAGCAAGCGCTTGTCGTTATCCGCGCTTACAACTCGAGCCTTGACCGTGGTGTCGCTACTGACGACATCAGGTTTCAGTACGACGTGCTCTTCATCGGGAATCAATGCCTGAGGAACATCGTTCGCCATACGGTCGAGTGCAACATTAAGCGATTGAAGAATCCGCGTATTTTGCGTCTCCCCGGATGAGTCCCAGGAGCGCATGGCATAAAGTTGCTTGCGCAGCATAGCAAGAGAAACGTTCACAGAGCCTCCAAAAGACGAAGGGGGCGGAGCCCGAAAGCCACGCCCCCTAAGTGTATCACGTAGTCAGATGCTATGAGATATCAACGTAGCACTGAGCGAAGTCGACCAACGTCGTACCAGCAGCCTCAAGCGTGACGCCGATAACAGACAAGTCTGTACCAGCAGCCGTCGCGACCTCACCTGCGGCCCCAGAAGAACCATCGGTGTCGATCAGCGCGTTAACAGCA
>Ga0209337_1001723_pt1 | contig 16417 bp, 1 predicted proteins | sample LinPmetageLP53_FD_184044 | JGI IMG/M metagenome (GOLD analysis project Ga0209337, IMG submission 184044) | Marine viral communities from the Pacific Ocean - LP-53 (SPAdes) (version 2) | ecosystem: Environmental > Aquatic > Marine > Oceanic | place: Pacific Ocean | collected 2010-02-08
TAGAAGGTTAAGTTTTTTATCTATCTGTTTATAAGTAAGTTTTTCTCCTTTTGTCATTTTAATAATTTATATTATATTCACTTCTTTGAACTCTTCCTCTACCTATACTATCTTGTGTTAATGAAACTGCACAACTACCATTTCTAACATATGGGTTTAACTCTCTTAGTAAATAACCTAGTGGTGATTCATAGAAAGTATTTATTCCAATAACGTTATAAAGTGGGAACCAAGTCTCGTTCATATTACTACAATGATTTTCACAATCTGTTACTGTTAGTGGAATAGTTGCCGTATTTATATAACTTTCACAACACATTGGTATTGGGTATATAGAGTTATCTTGTAATACTATACCGTTAACCTCACTTACTTGTGTTGTGTCACATGCCATCCATCCAGAACATCCACTATTTAAACAATCTTCTAGAGTTGTGTATAGACCTACACCACCTACACCATCTACAGGTACACAAGCTTGTTGATTTTCACCGACCAATGTATTTGTTTCTACACTACATTGGTAATATGTATTACCTGAAAAATCACATCCGGCTGCGTAACACTCTTGTAGTGTTGCGTATTGTGGTGCTGCGTTACCAAAGTAAGCTAGATAAGGTGCTGTACCAAACTCTAAACATTCAGTGTAGGTTGGTGGGTTATCTGGGTTATCTACACAACTATAACCGTTTAGGGTTACTCCAGTTAGAATTGGTGTCACTCCAATATAATCTCCATGGAATTGCAAACCACTACCAGGACCTCCTAAACCATTTGGCATGTAGTAGGTAACATAATTAAAGGTGTGAGTGTGGTACGTTCCATTACCACCTACATGTATTTCTGCACATGAGGCTGTAGTATATAATGGGTAATAACCACTTACTGAAATTGGTGTACATGTATTCGTCATTATGGAAGCTGTATTTCCACCGTCAACCAATAAACTTTTCCACCCTATTAGACTGTTACCATCTTTTTCATAATTTGGGTAATATAAACACCCATCTAGAACACAGATTCCTTCGACTCCGTCAGTACAGTGTGTACATTCATCTCTACCTAGGTAAAAACCTTTTCTAGCCATATACTCTAGTAATTGAGTGCCTTCGACAAATTCATTAATAATATTTCTAACACCACCTATCATTTTAAATTCTGTAATACTTTCTAGTACCTCACCTTCAGACCCTACAAAATCTACAGGACCCATTGAATTTGGTACACATTTACATTCTTTGAAACTCCAATGGTAACCTGGTATACACGATTGACTTTGTTCACAAACACATTTACATAGTGTCCAATCATAATAATAACCTGGTAAACAAGATACTGGGTAAGGACAAGGTCCACTTCCATCACATTGTACTTCTACAGTCCCTAGAGGACACTTACATTGTGCCGGTGATAATGACGGACTCAGTTGAGTTATATAACCATTTTTATCCATACAACATTTCCAACAATCATCAGCTGGACAACTATCTTGACATTGTTGTAAAGCGTCACCATAGTATGGTGCTCCCACCGCTGTAATGTGAGTATATTGACAACCGAAACCAACACAAGGAACACAAGCTATACTACCTGAACCACCCGGACCATCATCGACAATCTTACAATCATACCCTAGTTTAGGGCAATCTTGGTCACAAAGAGCTGCCGTTTGGTATGGCCCAACCACACCAGCTATAAGACCAACACATCCTGCTTGTGGTGTATCTTCGTTTAGACAATCATAGTAATTTTCATCACAACAGTTATTTGGGTTATCTTTACATTCTTGTAATGATGCGTAACTACCTGGAGTACTTGCACTAACTCCTTGTACACAAACACATTCACCTTGTAGTGTACCTAACCCAGAACCACTAGGTCCAGTAGGTTTTCCTGGTTCACAAGTCCACCAATTTTCTGGTGGTTGACAACATGGATTTGCGTTTGCTGCTACATTACAAGTAGCTAAATCACTATAGAAATTACCTGTATGTCCTGTTCCTGGTGTTTCTAAACAACCACAAGCAGTTCCACTACAATAACAATTAAAACTATAATCTAGTCTTAGTACAGAACCAGATATGCCCCAATTCGAGGAGATTGCAATTCTTACATCCATGAATGGTGAGTTTAATGTTAGTGGTGACCCGTTATATAAAACACCCATAATATTACATCCCGTAATTAATTGTGTCCAAGTACTAAATTCACAACCACTTCCAGTACATGTGTTTGTACCAGGGTCATAGTTGTCAGCGTTAGTAAACACAGCGTTACTTTGAGAGAAAGAATTATTAACTGTCCTAATGGTTTTAAATTTACGTAACTCAAAGTCATATGTTGTACCCGCAGAAATAATAGTATGTGTACAGGTACTAGGACTACTAGCTATTGGACCGTTTTGGTTAAACCATTTCCAGTTTGTTACTGGTGTAGATTGTAAACTATTTAGTGGGTCAGCCAAATACGCTAGTTGTTTTTGGTCAAAGAACCCAGATATAGGTGGTGCTGTTGTCCAATCTACATTTAAAAGTGTTTGTCCACTACAACTATCCACAGTATTAACTCCAGGAATACATTGGTATTCTTTACAATCTCCTGTACATGCACTCATAGAAGTATAACTTCCGAAACCATTAAGGTTTGGTACACATCCTTGGAGTGTACAATCAAAGGTTTCACCAGAACAACAAGCGTCTACACATGGTTGGTAGTTACTTGTAGTATATTCCCAAGCGTCAGTGTGACCAGTACCGTCTATCACTATACAATCACAACCACTAGGTTGTCCAAAACAAGGTTTTCCTTTTAAAACCACTCGTCTTAAATCACCTTGTAATTGTGTTTTAAAGTCGGTAAATGTTGTATTAGTACTAACAGGGAATCCTTGGTTTTGAGCTGCTATAACAACATCTTGCCAAGTATTGTGAGGTCCGGAGTATGTAAATGGACTTGCGTTAAGTGTGTTTTCTATATACATGCCTCCAGGTGCGAACCATGTACCGTTTGGTGATGGACATGTTTGTGCTGGACTTGAGCAGTTAACACAATCGAATTTGTAATATCTTATATCAGCTTGTTGCATGTTACTCACAATAGGTGGTAACAATAGTGATTGTACCGGTGATGTTCCTTGAGAGGCAACATACCCTATTATATCTTCTGGTATTCCGAATAACCAAGATGGTAACTCAGTTCTTGGTGTATTATTTCCACCAATATCACAAGAACCTATACAGTCTCCTTCATCACAAACCCATTCTCTACAAAGTTCTTCACAATCTATTAGAGAAGTAAACGTTCCGTTTAGTGAAGGTATACAACCAGTTAAGGTACAGTCGTATAGTGTACCTCCTGTTGGAAGTGGACAACATATCACCTCACAAGATGCTTGTGTTGGGTATCCAAATGTTCCTGGTATTTCTACACAACCACAAGGGTCTCCAGGACAACTACATGTATCTAGACTATAACCTATACTTTGAGTTTGACCAAATACTTGTGCCGCCGTCATACTTAAACTAACCGGAAGATTATGTGGTGGTAACTGAAGTTGGTTTATAAAGTCAGCCCACGATAATGTAGAGACAACAGGATTAAGTGTACCTGTAAATGCATTAATTTCATTTATATGTTCCCAACGAGCTACCCCATCTGGTGTCATAACATTATTCACATCAAAACATTTATCTGTATTAGGACTATTCGCACCAAGTGTACCATCTGAAACATATTTTAAATCACTAAATAATACATTTTGGAATCCATTGGCTGGATTAGCTATAAACCCAATTGGGTTTTGGTTACTAAAGTAGCCAGGGTTTGTCATTTGGTTAGGTATCACAGTTACTCTACTACCACAATTAACACTTGATGTTACTGCGATAGTGGTTCCTGTATTACAACTCCAACTTGTTTCTCCTGAACAACATACTTCCTCACACATTGCTGATGTAGGGTAACCACCTGGACCATTTATTGGTTCACAATGACATGGGTCATATGATGGGGTTATAGTTTGTCCAGTACAACCACATACTAAATTATTTGGGGTACTCCAATTTGTATTTGGACTCACACCTATTTCCATAAGGTACCAAAATATTTTATAATCAAGTTCACTGTAACTATCTGAACTAGTAACTATTACATTACTAGGTACTCCTGGAACTGCGTTAATATAACTACCCACATCATTTAGTAGGTCAGCCCAATTATCCCATGGACCACCCAAGTTTCCACTACCAACAGCCCATTGAGTGAATTTTCTGTAATTTCCACCATCAACTCCAAAATCTGGTAAGAATGGGGTACAGTCTGGGTAACCCAAACCGGTTAGGGTAGTTGGTGAACATCCGTTAGCTGTGTTGGATAATGGTTGTCCACCTGGTCCCGTTAACGGCATTTTTTCCCACTTCATTTCTGTAAAGTTAGTGTTAAACAATCCATTTGCTGGGTCAGTTATTATATCTATAGCTTGTAATCTATCATTAAAGGTATATGGTAACGTACCGTCACCTAACGCACCACCATAATAATTTGTGGAAATATCCACCATTGGGACATAATTAGGTGTTGTAGAGGTACCGTAGTTCCAAACATTACTCATACATAAATCACATCCAGATATATTAGGGTCACATACACAATATTCCCAAATACATTCTATATCTACAGAATTTCCTGGAACTGGTGAACCGTCATAACTTTGACTTCCTAGAATAACTTCTAAATCTTGCCATCTATCACCATAAGAGAAATTATAAACACTTCCACCCTGTAAACCATTAATTTGGTCTATAAAGTCAGTCCACGTAGTTTGTATCATTCCTTGTGATACTGTTGCTTGTACACCTGTAATGTGTGTTATTCTACAACCAAGTATCTTAGCCCAATGTCCAGTCAGTGCTGGACATGGGTTTGTTGGTAATGGATTTTGTTGACTTCCACAATCCCATTTCAAATCTTCAAATGGTGTATTCCATAAACTATAACCTCCATAAGCGATATGTTCTATTTGTGGTGTGAACGATAGTCCCCCAGCTCCAGTATCTACAGCTGTACCACATGTATCACTTGAATTTGATGTTCCACTAACACTAGTTGTTCCTGTAACACAAGACCAAGTTATAATTGTTGGACAATCTTCGTCACATGCCACCCAAGAAATATTATTATTTCCTCCTGGGTATACCTGTGCACCGTTAGCTAAATTATTTAAATACTCTGTATAAGCATCAAATGGTGTTTGGGTATCATTGTAGTGACCATAAACTAATGTGTAACAACATTCGTTACCCGCTGGGTCCATGAATAAAACAACATCACCAACATTATAAACTACCGGTGACCATGGTGAAGCAAAATTACCCCAATTACTAATATTAGTGTTTAAGGTTTGTTGTGTGTAGAGACCATTTGTAACATCCCAATAAGTAAATGTTACTGATTGACAAGCGAAACAATCACAACAACCGTCACCACCCTCAATAATATTTGTGTTAGTTTGGTTTTGTGCGATACAATCTACCATAGTAGGTTCTGCGTCACAAGACGGACTAATTGGTGTTGTAACTAGAGTACATTCACAACTAGCTACACAATCACCACATACGAAATTACAGTTTGTTTCACAATCTGTTAAAGTAAGGTGTGGACCAAAAGAGTTTGGTGGTGTTACGTTTGATGGGTAAGGTAAACAACCTAACATTCCATCACACCAATAAACATCACTTGAGTTATCACCTGATATATTAACACAACCATGCATTTCACCATTCACAACATTAAAAATGTTTGTTGCTCCGTGTACCTTATTAGTTATTTGATTAACTAAGGTTAATGTTTGTGCTTCTACCGGTGCAAATTGTAATGGGTTAGTTAATAACTCAATAACCCTTCTTTCGGTTGTTATACCGTATATTGGTCCGTCAACATTAAATAAAGGGTATGAACCTGGTGTCCACGTACCATAGTTAAATAAACTATCAATACTTTCGTTAACTCCAATACCCGGTGTTGTAGTATTAATATGACTTTCTTCTAATAGAGTACCTACTGAGTCAAATCTACCTACATATTGTGTTGTGCCACTACCATAAGTAATAATCATATTACCAGTTACATCATCATACATAATGTCTCCAGTACAAGTTAAACCACTAGGTAATGGGAATTGTAATGTGGTTGATGCCACATTTGCTGTTATGTCTATTTTATAAACTTTATCATTTGCAGTTAATAATATATTAGGGTCTTCAGTAGGTGTTAAACCTCTACCTATGTTAGAAGCTATAACTGAAATATCTCTATTAAATGTATATTGGAAGTATGGTGAATAGACTACGTCATATTCTTTAATTTCGTAAAATGCTCCCAAATCCCCATAGACCCATAATTTATTTTGTCTTGCCGCTATATCTAATCTTTGGTATGGTGGTGTGTCAAATAATTTAGTTGTTGAGTTTGTATCAAAGTCGTAGTAAAGTACTCCTTCTTCTTGTCCAGTAATTAAGATAGCACATTCTGGTATAGTAACACCTGAACAACAATCCCAATCACATTGTGTTGCTCCTGTTATTAAGTGATAAGTTCCACTATGTCCAGTACCACCAGTTAATACACAACCACAAGGTCCTGGGTTACATATACAAGAACCTACTTGAGGGACTAGTTCAAACTCACTAAGAGTTGTACCTGGCAAGTTGGTGTTCATATTGTAAAGAAGTTGAGCCACCGTATTATAATCCATACCTAAATTAAAAAAGTTATTACTCGTTTGAGTATTTGCGTTAGTGTTTAACCAATTAATCAAGTCCGCCCAATTAGTAACCGAAGTAGGTTGACCTGGCCATGGTGTACCTTGATAGAATAATTTAACACCAGTTATATATTTGTAAGCTCCAAATGGTGCGTCACAATCATCAACTGAAGAACCACATCCTGAACCACAATCCCATTTATATTGGTCGAATGTTGCTCCTTGTAGTCCATTTGCTGGGTCACAGAAGTAAGCTAGAGCGTCAAATGGCCCTCTATTACCGGTAGTGAATGATGGTGAGAATTCACTTATATCTGGTAAAAGACCTAATGAAGGCATCATAACTTTATTTGAACATGAGTCAGTAATTGTTGTACTAGAAATACACGTCCATTCTTTACATACTGATTCACAATCAGCGAATGCTGTTATACCTGTATATTCTCCACTACCATTTCCTGGGTCTATACAACCATTTATTGTACATGTATAAGAACTTATTGATGGACAACATCCACTAACAGGGTCTAAACATTCTGGTTCTGTATTATATCCTTGTGTAAATCCACTTTCACAACAACAAGTTACATCACATAAACAAGGTACCATATCGAAAGTCCAATTACAACCTGAATACCATGCTCCATAATTTTGTGTTGTTATCATTGATTCAGGACACCCAAATGTTATTGGGTACATTGCTCCGAAATCTGCTACAGTGTTAGCTGTTGTTACACTATATCCTAATAAGATTGATGCATCTATAAATTCACCCCAAGAACCGTATGGTGTATTACCATTAATGTCTCTATGTGACACACTTAAAATACTAAAGATTGGCATCCCAGTTCCTCCTGTTGCGTTAACCCCCATACAAGTTTCTTCTGGTAATGTATATGGTAATGGATAAACTGCTGTACCATCATTAGGGTGCACAATACTTGAACCTGCAGTATTTACACTTCCTAGTTGGAATGTTGTAGACGATAATGGTGTATATGGGTCATAGTAATGATAATCAGTTAATATTGTCTCCGCTTGACCGTAACCACCTAAGTAACTTCCTATCGATGAAGAAGTTGGTTGTAATAATTGCCAGAATTGGTCTGTACTACTTGAGAATGGATATTGGGTATTAGTTCCCAATAATGTTCCATAAGTAAAGTCTATATCGTTCATGTTTGGCCCTAAAGTAGTTCCAGTGATTTCACCTAAACTACTACCGTCAGGGTCACACGTATTAACTTCTGTTGTTACACAAGACCAGAATTCCCCTGGTACTACTGGGTTACACTCAGGGATGGAATTACATTCTGTTTCACCGTCAAACCCATTACCTGCGTTATCAGTGTAAGCGAGTAGTGTTATCGGTGAACCTTGAGTTATTAAATAACAAGGTAGTTGAACTGTTATAGCATTTGTGATTGGGTCTATTGATTCACATGTCCATCCACTATATGTCGGACAACAACCACTTAATGGGTCCTCACATTGTGTTTCAGTAAAGAAAGTACCACCTGTTGTATATGTTTCATAACAGAAACAATCTTCTCTGTTACAACATGTACCCATATCTACCACACAACCAAATATATTACTTCCCCAATACTGACTATCTATACTTTGACAAACTTGTAAAGCATTTAAAGATGTTGTTAGTGTAAAGGATGCTGCGGCCGCTGTGTAGAATGCATTCCAGTTAGTATATTCTAAACCACCCGTAACACCTGGGTGAGAAATACTTTTAACATATTCATAAGGGAGGTAATATAGAGTAAAACCAGCTAGACCCTGTTGTTTATAACATGATTGCCATTGATATGCTGAATTTGTATTTGATTGTACGTCTGCCCAACTATATCCTATCATAGGTACATTAACACCAGAACTATTTGTCGTGAAATTACGTACCATTCTTTGGTGTCCAAATACACCTGTTGGGTTTCCTATTCTAAAGTAATCAACCGCTGTAAACTGGTCATTAAACGTACCTATAAATGGTTTAGTATCACAAATAGGTAAGAAAGTTATACCTGATGTACAATCCCAAGAAGTAGCCGAAGTAGTTCCTGTGTCAGGACAACAAGCTGGTAATCCGGTTGTACCACTAATACAATCCGCGTAAGTAGTATACTGACCTGTACCATCATAAAGTTCAATACACTCACATGGTGTTACTGAACAATGACATATTTCATCACAAACTTTTATAGTTTGTCCTGATTGTGCGTAAACATAATTGTTTACATTAGAATAACTCATACCAGACAAGATACCTGTTGTACCCGCAGCTTGCATTTGATTTATAAATAAGTTCCAAGTATTGTAACTAACGTTTGGATTTAATAATGAGTATGTTACTGGTGCTATTTCATATAACACACCTCCGTTTGGTCCTGAACAAGCTCCAGTTACATTTACTGCTGGAGTTGTGGATTCATAAGCTAATGTGGTTAGGTTTGTATTTGGTAAATTAACAGATAACCAATCCCAAGCATCACTTGTAGAATTGTACTGGTTTGGTAAGGTTGTTTTTCCACTACAACTATCTATTGTTGTTGCTGTTACACAACTATATGTAATACTAGTACAACATGCTGATTCCGCTGCACCTGAACTAGTAAATGGTCCTTGTGCTGTACTAGGTATTGTTACGTAACCATCATCACAGAATACATCACATGGTACCTCATAACACAAACATGGTGTAAAGTTTGGTGTCCAAGTCAAGGTAGTATTATTTTGGTTTCCAAATGCTATTATTTCTGAGAATACATCTGGTGGTGTCATACTCAAAGTAACATTAGCACCTAGACTTGCAAAATCTGAAATCATTGATACCCAATCATAGTAGTCTCTTGGGAATGGTGGTGTTCCAGTTCCTGTTTGTGTCCAATCTAAAACAAGTGGTCCAAATCCTCCCCATTGAATTGATTGTAAGTTAACTAGGTATCCTGGAATGTTGTTGAGTCCCAAATCACCACCTATAAGTGGTCCATCACAAAATTCTTCTATCGCAGATAAAGTGTAACCATAACCAGTTAGTTCCATTGCTGATAGACTAAAAGCAAAATTACCCCAAGTATCGTACTGATTCCCGGTAACTTGTGTATTATTTGGGTCACCAAAGTACCCTAATATTCCATAACCACTACTAACGTAATTTGTTGTATTCCAACTACCAATATTAGATAACCCAGCATTAATACCACTAATAGTTACTTGTGATGAACAGGTATTAGCTATGTATGATTCGGTACAGTACCAGTCTATTGAACAATTTGCCGTACAAGATGATAATGTTGTGTATGTAGCTGCCGTATTTGGCCAAGATGTACATCCTGTTGTTCCTCCCGTACAACTTACAAGACAATTAAATGATTGACACACATCTGTACAAGCCGTAAAACCAAATATTGAACTTCCTGAACTTCCAGCTGCCGCTCCGTAGAATGTTCCACCAGAACCTGTTTGTTCTATACAACCATTAGCTGATGGCCATGATTGACTTGGTGTGTATGTTGTAATATCCTCACAATTATAAGATGTACATGCCGTAATACACACATCAGAACTTGTAAATGTTCCACCTGTTCCTGTTTGTACTGTACAAGCTGTAGTTGTACAATTCCATGAGGTACAAGCACTTTGACAATCGTCTAAAGTTGAGTAGTATGTTGGTGTACCTCCAGTTCCATTAAATGGAACACAACCATTATATGTACATTCATATGAATAACATTCACCAGTACATGCTGATAGAGTTGAGTATGGGTACTGACTAGTTGGTGTTGTGTTTGCTGACACACATAAAGATAGGTTAGACGAAATTGTATTTAAGTACCCACCTAAATCAGAATTAAATGTATTTGTATTATATTGTAAGAAGTTTATATTATACCCCCAACCTTTAGTGTCTAATTTACCTACGTTTGGTGTGTAAGCGTCCACACTCAATAAATAAGGGTTACTTACCTCTAAAGCTGTTAAATCTGCAATTGCACATAACTCTGGTACACCACCTAATATACCACCACTAGTTAATCTACGTGGTGCGGTACCTGTTTGCCAATTTTCTCCTTGACTACCCACGGCTTGATTTCCTGAATCAATAGCTGCAACCACATGTAACGCGAATAATTCATTATCCGGTGACTGAGGTGAGAAGGATGCTGTTGGGTACATGAAACAATTTAATGACCCACCTGCTGTAGTTACTGTAGCGTAGGTAGCTGAGAACGCTGTAAAGTCTACTTTCCATGTTGGTGTTGGTTGGTCTAATGGGTTAGATGTTAGACCAGCAAAATTAGGTATTGCGTTATTTGCACTACCCGCATCGTCAGAAGTATAAACATTATTTGTATTTAGACCATTACTAGGTCCTGATTCATCAATAAATGTAATAACTAAAACATCATCAGTGTGTGCTGCCTCTGGTGCTGGTCCTGTTGTTGTAATTCCAGGGAATAAGAAAGTAGAATTACCTGGAGCCATATTATCATAAACATTGGTCATGGATAGTCCACTTGCCCAATCGTGAATTAACATTGCTGTTGGGTTTTGGAATATTGTTGATGTTCCAGCTGTAAATTGTGAGTGGTATACAGAACTACCCCAACTTAACCATCTTTCATCATTAACTAATGTATGGTATAAATTACCTGTAAAGTTTTGCATTGCAGAGGTCCAATTTTCTAGACCAGTAATAGCGTTTTTTACTTCGTTGAAGTCCATGGAAGTGGTGTCATAGTATGCGTAAATTTCACTGTCTGTTTCTACTGGGTTATTTAAACAACCCCAACTAATACACGTTCCTGTACAAGATGACATAGATGTAAACGTACCTGTCGCTCCTGTACCTTGGATATCTGTACATCCCCCAGAGTTAGTTGGTGTTATTGCTTGACATTCGTAAGATATACATGAAGCTGTACAAGCGGTTAATGCTGATACTGGTGCGGTAGCGTTATAGAACGTTCCTCCGGAACCACCACCACCTTGTACATTATATTGTAAACATCCAAAGCTATCACAATTATAAGATACACATGTTGCGGTACATGCTGTAGAACCCCAATCAGGGTTAGTACTATTAAAGTAAGTTCCACCCGAACCTACTTGTGATGTACATCCAGTGTCACCACAATTATAAGAAGTACATCCTGAGTCACAAGCGAATGCCGTTAAATACGTACCACCAGAACCAACGTTATTACTTACTTCAGTACAACCAGTACTAGTACAATCCCAAGACCTACAACCACCACTACATTCCCACAAATAGAAGAAAGTACCACCTGTTCCGTAATTAGGTGCGTTATATATATCACAACCACCAGAACCAGGTACTCTACTACCTTCTGACATTGTACCGGTACTACAAGAATATGAAGTACATACTCCCGTACATGCGTCTATTGAGCTGAATTGTCCACTGGTTCCCGTTACAGGTAAACAACCATTCGCTGAACAGTTCCAAGTTGTACAAGTTCCTGTTACTGGGTCAAACCCTTGTGTTAAACATAGTGCTAAAGTACTATAACCAATTGCTGCTGTCATCGCTGTTCCTGCTTGAACTTCACATCCACCTATACCACAAATCCATGAATTACAAACATCGGTACATCCGGTTGCCGTACTAAATGTACCACCAGTTCCATAATTAGGTACGTTCCACACACTACAAGCTTCTCCACTCGCAAGTGCTTGTGCTACCGTATTACAAGAATATGACAAACACCCCGTATCACAAGATGCTGAACTACTAAATGTACCACCGGTACCAGTTACTTCACTACAACCTGATGTAAGACAATTGTAAGATACACAAGATGCTGTACAAGCTGCTGATGATATTATTGGTAATTGATTTATATCTTGGAATGTTCCTGATAAATTACTTAATTCGTAACATCCGTTTACTCCACAGTTAAATGATGCACAATATTGTGTACATGCTGTTTGAGTTTGAAATTCATATATTGAACCTGTTGTTTGTCCAGTTACTTCTATACAACCTAGTAATGCGTTACATTCATAATGAGTACATCCTGTTTGGCAATCTATTAGTGTTGGGTATTGAGCATCATTACCTATTTCCGGAATACATCCGTATTGGTTATCACAATTATAACCGGAACATTGAAGTTGACAGTCTACTTCAGTGGCATACCCACCTGTTTGACCTGTCCCCCCTAATTGTAGGTAACACCCACCTGGCCCACATTGCCACTCATTACATACTAATTGACAATCAGTATTACTACTAAATGTTCCACCCGTACCATAATAAGAATAATAACTAACTCCATCTGTTGAGACGTACGGGAATGTTGTTCCTGTTGGTGGGTTATGGTCTGTACAACCTGTTGTTGTACATGAATAAGAATAACAAGATGCTGTACAATCAGCTAAACAATCAAATTCTCCAGTTGTTGCTGTATAACACCCATTTACACCACAATTAAATTTTGTACAACCTGTACAGTCTAATAAATTAACACCCTCACATAAAGTTTGAGAACTATATGGGTATTCAGCGTCTACTGCTGTATGACCAGAATTACAAATTGTGGAACATGAAACTGTTGTAGCTGTTAAGAACTCTGTTATATCAGTTTGGAATACTGTTGAACTGTATGTCTCAAACCTAAAGTTTATAAACCAACCGTACTGGTCTAATCCACCCCATTCTGGTGTCGTACCATTCCAATAAGGATTTGAATTGACTAATTGGACAAGACTTCCTAGTGAATAGTCCGCGTGTAGACCAGGAACAGCACTGTTTACATTGTCATAATTTAACGGGTATGTTGCTGAGGTCCATTTACCGTCTTTTGGGCTATTATCTCCACTATCTATCGCAGCTACTGAATGTAAACCAAAACCTTTGTTCGCACTTGAGTTACTTCCTTCTGTTGGGTATAGAAAACTTCTTATGCTACCCCCGGTACCTCCACCTTGAGTGGTTGCGGTAACACTATTATGTATTTGGAAATATCTAGTGTAGTCAGCTTTATATGCGTACTTTGGTTCTGAACCAAAGTTAGCACCACCAGTAGCATGATATTGACTAACAGATTCATCTTCGAATATTATGGTGATTACATCATCACTTGTAGATGCCGTATTTACTCCATCATAACCTTTTGTCACCTGACCATTAGTCCAACTTGCTTTTGTGAATCCAGGTTCAAAACTATCGTGAACTGTGTGTGTTGCATTTCCTGTATATTGCCCAGCCCCAAACCAATAATCAAAACCAGTTGTGTTGTTATATACACCACTAATAGCTCCATCTGGAGCGTTTGGAGCATTCCAGTGACCTGGACTTTGACCATAAGATGCGGTCCCCCATTGAGCTTGACTAGTGTAAGTTATACCAGCGGCTAAGTTGTTAGGGTCTGTAAGGTATGATGTGGGAAGAATATCAGTAAATCTATACGCGTCCATAGTATACGCAATACTAGGAAAGTCTAACCACCTTTCGGACCACCATAACATGTGGTAAGTGTGTCCTGTAAAATCTAAATTATTTTCTGTCCAATCACGAATACCCAACATAGCGTTTGTAACTTGGGACTGGTTCATAGAAGTAATGTCGTAGTAAACATACATTACTGTGTTAGGTGTTATTGTGTCTTCCACACAACATTGCCAAGACACACAAGAAGCTGTACATGCATTTAATGTACTGTATTCGTTAAACCCTAAAGCATTAGGGCTTGTTCCCCCACTACCCGGTAATTGTAAACAACCATTTGTTGTTCCGGATGAGGATGAGTTATAATCGTTTGGTAAAATTCCTGATGCCGCATAACTAGATGTTACACATTCAAAGTGATAACATGTTGCGGTACATGAGGACATTTCTAAATAAGTTCCGGTTTCTCCCGTTCCTTGAAGAGGGCCGTAACAACCATTTGTTGTACATGAATAAGATTGACAGTCTGCTGTACATGCTGATAAAGAATCGAACTGAGTATCTCCAGATTCCTGAAAACAACCGTACCCATTACAACTCCACCCGGAAATTGTATTACATTGTGCGGTACATGCGGTATAAGCATCTTGAGATGTTGTGTATATGCCACCAACACCGAAAGTAAATGTTCCTAATGGGTCTTGGTAACAAGGTGTTCCCAGACCATCACAATACCATGGGTCTAGTAATGGGAAACACACATTATTACAAGATGATAAATCTTGGTAAGGATAATCTACATTAACTGTATATAAAGTTTCTGCTGAAATACATACTGTTGCTGGTGTAGCTACAGTACCGATAAAACTATTAAGTGTATCACTTAAAGTACCTTGGGAGATAGAAACCATGCTATCAACCTTTGCTCCCCATCCTTTATCTTCTAAACCACCCCATTGTGGTTGTCCACCTAACCAATATGGGTTAGATGTTGTTAATTTTGGGTACACATAGATGTTGTTGACCGAACCCGGACAAAGTACTCTGTCAGCATATCCATTTGAACTATTTCCTGGTTCGAAGATACAAGGATTTGTGGTCCCCAGACCTCCTGGTACTGTAAGACACCCAGCAAGTGGGTTTGTATAAGTTCCTGCACCAGTTGGGTTTGGTGAACCTTGTGGTGTAATAGAAGGTACAGCACAGGTTCCAAATGAGTTTGGAATTGATGAGCCTGATGGTGTTAATATCCAAGTCCCGTCAATAGTACCAGTACCACCATTGGCTACATCATCTTGGTTACCGTTATATATAGACATCAATCCTTCTAAGGCTACTTGGTATACTGAATTCCCTAGAGTTTGGTTGTCATTACTACTATTTGTAAGTAGTGGCATTAAATAACCTTTAGGTGTAAAGTTTGTAGTTCTATTTTGCCAAACGTGGTCCCACAAAGAATAGTGCACTTTAAAACTTTGATTTGGCTCTGGCCCCTGACTAGAAGTTCCGTAATAACTATTTTCGTGACAAAAAGAAACCACCAACACATCATTAGTAGGTATTGTCATACCAGTATTAAAAGATTGATTACTACTAGTTAGAGTAGGTTTTATTTCGTCATATTTAAACCAATATTCTTGTAGGTCTGCACTTGATATCCCCCAACCAAAAGATGGAGTAAAAGGAGTTCCTGGATTTATAAAGTATGGTACTGCTCCCCACGATAACCAAGTTTCTGACCTAGAAACCCCACCTAATTGACTAATAGTTGTAAATAAACCATCATCATTATAATACACATTATCTAACTTGTTAGTATAGGCACCAAACGTATGTCTAGCTGTACCAACCCAACCTGCTTGTGCTAAAGTTTCGGTCCACGCTGTTGTTGCCTTAAACACTAAATCCATCCCAGTATTTGTATTATAAGAACCGGAATTATCGTAAACAAAAAGTATGTCTGTGTTAGTTGTTAGTTGTGGTGGACATCCCCATCCGATACAAGCGGATTGACAGGATTGTAGGTCTGGGTAAGTTCCCGTTGGGTCTTGGACACAGCCCAGTTGGGTGCAATTATAATTGGTCATAAATTAATTAATATATTTCATTTTATTTATAAATAAACGCACAGGGTGCGTAACATGTTATAAATAAATATCCCAAACTTTTGATTTGGGATATATTAACCGACTATAATTTTTTTAAACTTTTAGAAGTTCTTCTGTAAGGTAAGT
>Ga0209337_1001724_pt1 | contig 16405 bp, 42 predicted proteins | sample LinPmetageLP53_FD_184044 | JGI IMG/M metagenome (GOLD analysis project Ga0209337, IMG submission 184044) | Marine viral communities from the Pacific Ocean - LP-53 (SPAdes) (version 2) | ecosystem: Environmental > Aquatic > Marine > Oceanic | place: Pacific Ocean | collected 2010-02-08
CAAAACAATTATACGCAGTTGTCTGTCGAGCAGCACCCATAGCATTCTGTACCCTACCAGCAGGTAGAAACCTCATATGTCTAAGTGCATCCTTGAAGTTCTCAAAGTGATCAGGTGTATCTTTAAGTGACTCAGCTATACGTACAACTTTACTATAGAAGTCTTCTCCTGTTTGTCTATACTTAACTGCATCTATTTCTTCAGATATAGGGAGTGTCATACCGTAGTGTATTTCATTTTCCATGTTTGATTTTTCCTTTTAGTTTTTCTAAATACCAGATTGCTTTACTTATATCTTGTTCAGGATTACCCTTATGCTTGTATCTAATTATATACTTTAAAGCATTGCCCTTAAGATAGGCTAAGAAATCATCCTCAGTCATAGACATTGCAATAATATCTATAGCTTCTACCTCTAACATATTATAGTGTGGAGGATTGTTTACTAGATCGTTTGTTTGTTTAGAGGAATTGATAGAGCTTGTCTCTTTCATTCTGAACATCTCCTGAGTTAATAACATTAAAGGCTAGACTCCTAACCTTTTCAGAAGGAAGACCAGCTAATTCACATATCTCTATAAAATCTTTACTTGTAACACCTACATCTTTAAATAACCATCTATGAGACTCATCTCTGTAGGATGTTATATCAGAGCTTTCATTAACATCTTTAGGTTTAGATGCGTCAAGAATAGCTCTGAGTATAACAGCAATGTATAAACTTCTATTAGGTTCTTGTAAGTTTAAATCAAATAAAGAACTAACACTAACGTCTTCATCGCTTAGTTCAAATATATTATTCATCATAGTATTCTTCTACTGGTCTATAAAACTTACCCCCTACATAGTTATTATAATACGCAGGGGTATCAGTTCCGTCAAGCTTACTACACAAAACATTGTACTTCATTTGATAATAACATTCATAGTAACGTAAGCTTCGTTTGTTTTTAAACTCAGCTATCATTTCAAACTTGAAGTTAGTCTTACCTAATTTATCAATGTCCTCAAGTAAGTGAGTGCTTGAACCCATGTAAGACTTCCAGTTAGACTCAGCTTTCTTTTTACCTTTCTTATAATTAAAGTATTGCTTACAACCAATGTAAGCTTGACCAGTTTTAGTGTTAGTAATGCAATAGACAAAGCCAAACTTAGTTAAGTCAGGTTTTGTTTTAACAATCCAATGCATTACCAGTTAACTACTTCTTCGACTTTAGGTTCTTTAGCCACTCTTGTAAGATAGCTAAGTCCTCTGGAGTATCTAAAAGCACGTAGTCCTTTACCGTTGTTAGCATCTTGCCAGCACTCTCGCTTATGCCCACAATAAACACAACCAACAGCCAGCTTAAGATTACCAGACTCCCCATCAGGAAGAGGAGCATAGCACCTATCAGGCACATGACTATCACTAACCATTCCCTTAAGATGTTTAACCCTTTCTTTAGCATTAATCATCTCCATTTGATGAACAGGAGTAAGACATATCTCACCACTTGATTTATCTATCACTAAGAATGCTGCCTTATTAACTTTATTAGCTTCAGCATACGCAGAGATCTGTGCAATGTAACCAAATGGATCATCTTCAATTAAGTTATTACCTTTAAACTTTTTAAAGCTATAGCCTGATGCACTCTTACAATCAACTAAGACATCATCTATCATAGAGTCTTGATGACCAAGTACACCCTCAACATTGACTTCTTTCTGTTGATCAGTAACCTTATGTCCAGCAATGGAAGCACATAGTAAAAGAAGTTCTTCTAATATATAACCATATAAGAATTTAATTCTTGTACTAGGTTTAAGATCTTCAATCTCCTTCTTACTATTAACGTCATACCATAACTGACGATCAGGTTTACCTATAGCAGATAGTCTAAGATTACCTCTGGTACGAGGCTCTTCATACATGAAAGCTTTGATGTGTACCTTTAGCATCTCACCAAAGGTATCTATATGTTTATCAACTTCTTTCTCGTCCATCTTAATTGGATCAAGAGAAAACAAATCATATATATCTTCAACTAATGTTTCTACTTGTTTCATTTTATAAAAAATGGGGTGGAGAAAACCAAACCAAACTCCACCCCAAGTCTCCCACACTACGTTAAAAGTTAAGATGCAAAGGGAATTTCCTCTGAAGAAGTATCAGTTACATAACCTCCTTCAACTACATCAAAGTCATTACTTGCACCAGAAGTATACTCAATGAAGTCTACTACTTGTACAGCAGCTAGGTCAGCAGAAACACCTGACTTACCTGCATAGTTCCACTCAAACGGCACAGCTTTAACATTAACTAAGCTACCATTGGCAATCAACTTACCATCCCAAGAATTATTCTGAGAATCTTTTACCATTGGGCCTTGTCGTTGAGTACCATCCTTACGTGCAACCTTACGCTTGATAGTAACAAAGTCTCCACGATCATCACCTTTGTTGGAAATCGTTAGTCCAGCACCTTCTACTACTGAACGGTTGTTATCATCAACCTCAATCTGTATTGACCATACTGGCTCAAACTTAGTATTAGGCTCAGTGATTGAAGCATAGTGGCATTTACCTGTAATATATATTGGATCGTTCATTTCTATTTCCTTTTTCTATCGTCACTCCATTGTGACATGTAGTACAACCATTAAGGGTTATTCCTTTTTGATTGTATATACCGTAACACATATTAATATATATGTCAAGTTATATTTGTAATTAATTTTGCTTGTTCTGTAGGTATGTGAAAGAAGGGTTCCCTAAGATGCGGTTCACCAACTCTCCTAGAGTTTTGTATTGTCCCTACAGTAGAGCTACTAACTGTGTCATCTTTAATAAACCAAGCTTGGCTACAATCAGTATTGAAGACCACAAAATATAAATCATGGTCAGGGTATTCTTTATTTTTCTTGTCGATCAATCTCCTTTTTCTTTCTGGTATACGAACTTCTTTCCAAGAAGGGTTCCAACTAGAACCCCACTGGTTCTTCACTTCAACTTCAAAAAAATAATCTTTATCTTTCTTAGCTGATACATCAAAGTAGTAATCTTCTTTAGCTTTAATGTCTGTGAACTTATTAGCTACAAGATAACTTACGATTGCTTTCTTAGCTCTCTCATCGTTAGCCATGTAGGATTGTTTATCAAATTTACGATTGTTATGTGGCATTTATTCTCCTCTATAATAAGATAATAAGTAGTTCGTAAGAACTACACTACTTATTATCTATTAAGTATGTTAAAGCTCTACGTAATTTAATGGGGTCATCATCCAACCATCCTAACGCACTGTTACAAGTATTACATAGCCAACCTCTAAACTTACCTGTCTTATGGTCATGATCTAATACCCAAATTAATCTGCCTCTTCTATTATCAGAATCTAATCTAGACTCTAAAGTCTTTTCATTCTTAGAACAGATAGGGCATACATAATCTTCAGAAGTTGGTGGTGGATTACTTTGTTTTAAATTATTTGCTATGTCTTGTTGTTTTTTCTTACAAGGTCTACACACGTTTCCCATTCTAGTACTACCGTCTATTCTTTTCCATAAAGTTCCAAACAAACTTACAGGTAATTCTTCTTCACACTTAAAACATTTCTTAGTGTCTCCTTTTTTATAAGAGACTTCATTAAATAAAGTTAGTTGTTCAAACATCAATGCGTCTCCATCCATGTGGTTCCAATTTTAAAGTCACAGTCAAGAGGACACTTAACATCTAATGTCTTCTCTGTTTCTTTCATAGCATCTTTAGTTATCTGTCCAAACTTATTAGCGTCTTTCTTTGCTACCTCAAACTGATACTCATCGTGTATAGATGCAACTAACTTAGCATCAACACCTGACCTATGTATACGTTCTGTAATATGTACAAGCCATTGCTTACAGATGATAGCACCTGCACCTTGTAGTAAGGTATTTAAAGATGCATAGTCTGCTCTGATATGTAAGAGCCTACCATCAAGAGCTTCTATAGTTCCCACTTGGGAAGCTTCAACAACATTCTCTCTTAGCTCTTTAAGCTTTGGCATATTGGTTAAGAACTTAGTGATCAGTTGTTGTCCTGCTTTAGCAGAACCACCAACCACCTTACCTATCTTAGCTGGACCAGCACCATAAAGAAAAGCATAGATGAATGTCTTAGCTTGATCACGGTCTGTAAGACCAGCAGCTTTCATGTTGGCTGTATGTACATCACCATTAAGAACTTCGTTGGTGAAGTCAGCATCATTCATGTAATGAGCAAGACAACGTAACTCTAGTCCAGACGCATCTGTGCCAATCAAGACATGAGTATCAGGATTAGATACAGTCCAAAGAGAACGACACTCCTTACCATACGGTGAGTAAACTGCTGGCACTTGAGCCATGTTGGGAGAGTTATGAGCCATGCGTCCAGTGATGGTACGTAATGTCATAACTCTGCCACGTACTTTGTCATCATCTTGACAAGCTTCTATCCATGCTTTGATCAAGCCTGTACGTTTCTGTAGTAGGAAGTATCTACTAAACATCTTAGCTTCTGGCATATTAATTGTGTCAAGTATTTCTTCTGATACAATAACATTACCTTTGTCTGTTTTCTTTTTAGGTTTCCAACCTAGTTCTTCTAGTCTCTCAGCTATCTGCTTACGACTAGCTATGTTAAAGGGTATATACTTTACCTTAGTCTTAAGCTGTACTTCTCTTGGCTTGAACATTTCTTGTGCTTGGTTCTCAAGGTCATGCTGTTCTTCTTCTAGTGTAGCAAGAAAAGACATAGCTTCACGTAGGTTAAAAGAAAAACCATTCCTCTCTTGCTGATCTACGATAGTCCTAACCTTAAGCTCAAGATCATAACTCTTAGAAGAGAACTTCTTTCCTTCTTCTTCTAACTCTTTAGCTACCTTATGGGTTAGTCGTACATCTTGTCGGCAGTACTCCAACATCTCAGGTGTATACATATCAAAGGTATGGAAGTCACCCTTTGGAAACTTTAACCTCTCACCCCATGAAGCTAGGGAATGACCACCATCTCTGACAGGGTTATATAACTGTGACTCTATCAGAGTATCTCTTACTTGTGATGGTTTGATTGTTGATCCTGTTAGACGGTTAAGGATTGGAGCATCAAAGCTAACTCCATTATGCATGATAAACTTGTCTATCATCTTAGACCAAGATGCAAACTCTTTACACTCATCACCTACCCATACCTTTTCTTTACCATCAGAATAGCTACGAGCTACGATACAATGTATCAGAGTTGCATCAAGGGAGTCTGTTTCTATATCAACTATTGCCGTTGTCATAATTACTATCCTACTTAAAGTGTTCCACAATTATTTTCTTCATCATACCAAGAATGTTTTATTTTAACTTTACCATCATCTATGTATTTTAATATTTCTCCTGTATAATCACACATATCACACCCTTCTAGTTCTAATCTATCACCATTAGCTAATTCTAAACAGTTAGGGCAATCAAAATAAAAATCTTCTGTTAAGGTATCACTTAAAGAGGGAACCTTTCTCATACCTGAGTTCCATTTATCGGCACCTTCTTTAATCCACACTAAGTAATAGTCTTGAGGTAGCCAAGGATAGCCTTTTGGTTCATCTCCTTCGTCATATTCTATTTCCTCAAAACCCATAACATTTCTATCTAAATTCTCAAAAGGAAAGCACTCTTCTCCTGTTTTAAATACATAATTAGCACCCAAAAAATAAACTTCTCTTCTAAGGTCAGCCCAATCAATTATAAAATTTATTTGTTCTTGAGTTATATTAATTGTATTATTCATCTTCATCATTCTCCATAAAAGGATTATTGATCTCAGTCATTCTACCACTTTCTTTATCATAATGCAAGCGACAAGATACACCAGTATCACCAGTATATCTATTCTTAAGAACACGAATGGTAGTTGTGTTAGCTTCAGTAGGATCATCAGCTTGCTGATTACGTTCCAATGCAACCACACTGTCAGACAGGTGAGCAATAGATGCTGACCCTCTAAGGTGGGACAGAGATACTTCTCTGCCATCCTCATGTCCTCTGTCACCTGCTGGCCTACGTAGGTGACTGACAAGTAACAGACCTATGTTTGTTTCTTCTACAAGAGAACGTAGCTTGGTCATCAGTATGTCAATAGACTTACGCTCATCACCATTATCTTCTTGGCCTGACACCAGTATAGATAGATGATCTAACATGATCCACTTACAACCTAAAGCTTTAGCCATAAACCTAATCCTTGAAAGTATTTCATCATTAGAGATAGAGCCAAAGTGATCAAACGCAAAGAACCTACCAGTGCCAACAGTTTTATCTTGCCACTCTCGTAGTTGTTCCATACTGAATTGATCTCTTATCTCCTTGATATACAGTCGTTGGTTAGCTTCTACACTCATAAGATTGAACGCAGTGTTCCTGATGTTCTCTTCCATTGCAAGCACACCAATGTTATCTTTGGTATTACTCATGACATGATGCATTAGTTCTCTGATGATGCTAGACTTACCCATTCCAGCACCACTAGTGAAGGTGACTAGCTCACCAGTACGCATACCATAGGTCTTATCATTAAGACCTTGCCAAGGATACAACACTGTCTCGCAATACTTCTCATCGTATAATGTGTCACCTAGATCAGCTAAGTTCCTGATCCCTGCTGGTGTAAAAGGCTTTGAGTTCCACCAAGTACTGTTGAACTTCTCACGTTGGTTTGTCTTGAGATACTCATTAGCATCTTTAAGTTCCATGTTCATGATCAAACATTTGTTAGGCTCAAACAATTCTGCTACTTGAAGAGATGCTTCTTTGCCGGGTGTGTCATTATCAAAACATAGTACAACCTTGTCAAACTTATTGAGGTAGTCAAAGGAATCACGGCAGTTTTGTAATGCTGATGCTGCTCCATTCTTGATGGAGACAACAGGCCACTTACTACCAAGCAACTCATAGGCAGACATAGCATCTATCTCACCTTCACATACTGTGATAAACTTACCAGCCTTACCAAATATATTCTCACCAAACAATCCAGAGCCAGTAAGATTACCCTCAGACCAGAACTTCTTACCTTGTACCTCACGTACTTTGTTAGCTATGTGTGAACCATTTCTGTCAAAGTATTGATAGATGTGGTGGGTAGACATGCTTCCATTCTTCTTGATCTGTGTGTTATAAATCCTTGCTGTCTCTTTAGATATCCTTCTCTCGCTGATAGCATCCACTATCCCCTCAGTCTTGAGGGTACTGCTTGCATTGTTTGTCATTGATATAACTTTCTGTGCTTCCATATCTCTATCTCCATGAATATATTTTTTACAACTGTAACAAAACGAATGACCATCCTCGTACTTAGTGTTAGCATCACTAGAACCACAATGGTCACAACTTCCCTTAACGTAAGCAACTGACATCCAACTCTCCTATATAATAAAAACCCTATAGAGTACGTAAGTACTAACTCTATAGGGTTTTAATTAATCTGTTTCACTATGTATTTAACATCAGGTGTATACCCCATTGCAACACATAGTCTGTTTCTATTTTCTCTTTCTTCTTCAGCTAACTTTTTACTATTAAAAGTTTCAACAATAGTCTCGCCTAGAACTAACTGCCATTTACTATTCTTCATAAGTCTCTTCCCATATATGATCCACTAACTCTGTTCTGGTGGACATGACTTCATCGGCTTCTTTCTTTGCTAAAGTAATAGCTTCAGCATGATCGTATCCTTCTTCTTTGTATTCTTTTAAGAGAGTACGATACATTTGTTGTCTCTCCTTATTCCACAGATTTTTTGACATCATTCTCCACCCATGTTGTTTTACCAGAACGTCCTAACTCTTCTCGTAGTTTCTTTACAGTGTACTGTAGCTCTTCGTTTTGTTTTCTTAACGTATCTATATGTTTGTGTAGTTTATCTATCTCAAGTGGATGATACATGATCTAATTTCCCTTGTCAATGTAAAAGATATGCGCTCCTACCCTACCTAAATTCTTAAACCTTTTTGTTTTAATAGCCCATCTAGGTTTAACATAGTAAGCATGGTAGTGTGTGGCTCCTTGAGTTCTCTCAAGAAGTATACCTTCTAATACTAAAGATGCTACATCCATTACTTCAAGTAAGGAAGTATAATCTTTTATTCTTTCTTCTTTACCGTCACAATAATAACTGAACTGGCATCTGTTACGTACCATCCTACCATTTCTTTTCTTACCTTGGTGTACAACTTCACAAATCGTAGAAGGATATCGTTTATCTTTAACTCTTTGTAGTATAACATTAGCTACTGCTATCTTAGGTATTAATTTCTCTGACCTAGCCTCATAATAAACAGCTTCAACTAAGCAGTCTAAGTCATTGGCTTTACTAGATAAAGGTATAAAAAATATAAGTAGTATAATAAGTATTCTCAATGTAACCTCACAATCTTGGCATCAAAGTCTAACTCTTCTTCCATGCCATGTTTAACCAGAAAACGTACAGCATCTTCTTCACTAAGAAACTGTTTTATTTTTAGGTCTTGTTCATCTGGAAGTACAGATATGTTCTCTAAATCCATAGGATTTTCCATTTGAATTATTATATACGACATATGATATATCCTAGAATAATAAACTTAATAAATAAATAAGTAACATTATATTCCTCCATTATAAAACTTGTGTGATTAATATATCTACTACATTTAATACAGTAGGTACAGCTAAAGCTACTATTATTAATGTTATCATTATACTCCTCCTACATTTTCTCTCATAATATCATTATGACTAAGCTCTGTCCAGTATATTTCAAGAGCTTCAGTCTGTTGATGAGCCATGAACTGATGGTACTCACCTGCTGGTACTATAGATAGATCACCTGCATTTAACCATGTGCTATCTATTAACTTATATTCTTTCCATCTCTTGATCTCTAACTCACCAGAGATTACATAGAAAGCATTGATCTTAGATTGGTGTGCATGTTTACTACAGTACCCACCAAGTTCTACTGTGATACGGTGTATCTCTACTGCTGGTGATTGTAGTAGTGGGATAGTCTGACCCCATACCTTACCTTCTTTAATCATTATTATCTCCGTTTTTTTCTATTAAATTTAAATTAAGTTTACTACATGTGGGACATAAGTTAGGAGTATGAGCATACTCGCAATGAAAACATCCTCTTTCTCTAACTTGTTTTAATGTTAATTTAACTGTATCACTCATTATTATCCTCCAATTCAAATTCAGATGAGCCACATACAGGGCAATGCTCTGGTGATTCATCACCTTCATGAGCATAGCCACAGTCTACACAGACATACCATTTAGTCATTCTTTATCTCCTCTATAGTTATCTAATGCTATTTTAATTCGCCACTGAGCATCACACAATTTGCGATAGTCAGAGAGATACATATCTCCATCTAATTCATAGAGATTTCTAACAGGATCACAAACAAATTCATCTAATTTTTTAAACAACTCAAGTATAGTAACATCTTCATGACCCCACTTAACAAGTGTTTGTGGTTGCTTAATCTTCACCATTATCTTTCTCCTTTACATAGTTGGTTTGTTTATCTAGCTTTCCTGTATAAAATTTCTCAGGCCCGTCTAAGAACTCATCATTGTTGCACATGATACATGAGATAGGCTTCAGTCCATCCCAATGTACACAGCCACAGTTAGAGCATGTCCAGTTGGTTGTCATCATCAAACTCCTTATGTTTTTCTACTGACAAAGTGTAGGCATACTCACCATTGTCACTTACATAATCTTCTATAAACTTATACTCTAAATGTAAACCAAGATCAATCAATATTTTATTAGCTTCTTTTATGCCTATCTCAAATCCTTCTGACTTATAGCTATCATTAAATACTATCATCAGCTTTCTCCTTCCATACTCTTAGTCTAATATAAAATCCATCTTCTTCACCATCCCAATTATAGTCAAAGTTCTCACCATAATGTTCTTGTAGAACACCTATTAACTCATGTTCAAATTCTTCAGGCATCTTCTTCCTCCTCTACATAAGCAATCTCTATTGATTCTGGCTCCTCTACTGGGTCAATCCATTCTTTGACATGATCCATTATTTCCCTGTCATCTTCAAACCAGTTGATACATTGATCCATTGCTGATGCCTCATCTTCAGCCTCAACACAATGATTTAATTCAAATATAACAGACCTATACGTCTTTACATTATATGTCTTCATCTTCTTTCTCCTTTGGATAGTAAACATCTACTATACTCTCACAGTTAGGACAACTCAGGTTAGTGACCATAGCATAGGTATCATCTTCATGATCTATGTCATGGTCACCACCCCAAATCAACTCAGTCTTGCAGTGCCAACAGTTCATGGCTTGTTAATCTCTATATGATTATAGAAGATAGAGTTACGCTTGGCTATCTCATCTGCTGTTACACGCTTCTCTACTGCATGGTCTGTGACTAGCTTGTGGATGCCATTCCAATCCTCATTACGTTGCTTGTCTATGGCATCATAGTCCCAGACGTTATCACTTTGTCTACGCATCTAATAGTTCCTTCCATGTTTCAGAGCCAAGCATCTTACGAACTTTCTCTTCTCTGATAGGCTTGGCATTGTGCAGAGATGAGCCTTGTCTAGTCACACCATGTGTAGACCACCATGTTGCAGCATTATATGCTGACCACATAGTACCATTATCAGTCTGACCATACTTATCATAGTTACCTTTACCATGCAAGTGTCGGCTCTCCTCATCAAATGTTTTCATAAGATTAGATAACATTACTTTATTAGCTACCTTCTTTCTGGTCACATTATCAGTACGTCTAGCCAGTGTTTTACTAAACAAATCAATGGCTTGATCCCTTGTTACTTTGGTATCATACCATGTTCGCATCTCATTCATACCATCACCAGCTATAAACTCACCAGCATCTTGTATCTTGGTAGCAAATCCATCTATGTTAAAGTTCTTTGTATGTCTACCATAGATGTAGGCCAGCTTGTCACCATTAACTAAAGTATTATAACACATAGAACGCCATAGTCCAACCATCATATTGTTAGCCCATGTCCTATTCTGTGATGTCCTAAACTTTAACTCTGGTATTACTGTGTCAGTATTTATACCTATGCTTTGCTCATGTGCAGGAAACCTAGCAGTAAGTTCTATTCTTGCACCATCATCATGCACATCAGTCTCAAATGTAGCATCAGTTAAGTCCATACCAGACCTACCTATTGCTTGTTCAACACCATCTACGATGTCCATGTACTGTACCACCTCATAATTTTCAGAGACTATGCCTAGTGGTTGCTTAGTGTCCTTACGTCTAAGACCTACGCCTATATTAGATGGTACTTTTACTTGTTCTTTCATAAATCCAGACTGATACTCATTAATTAATGAGAACTTCTCGACTTCAAAGTCTAGTGCTTCGTGATTAAACATTTGTGTCACTCCATTGTTTGTAATCATTTTTAAATTCAAGTACATCACGTTCAACAACTTTTATTAATTGCTCTGTACTCATGTCGTGTATATCTGTGTTAAACAAATCGTCTATCACAGGATTAGACCAAGCATCCATAACTGTAGTTTTAATTATGTTCATCTGCTTGGCGTGGTACTCTCTTGCGTTCATTTTAATTCCCCTTTAAATGAAACTTCTTAGTATCGTAAGATACTCTACTAAGAAGTTTCTTTTATGTTACAACGACTTAGGATATATTTTCTGGCATGGTCACGATCATTACCTTCAAATAGATCTATGATCTCTGACATAACCCAACCCTTAACGGGACTATCAAATCCTTTCTGGATTTCTTTCTCAATACGATCTTCAATCAAGTGACTTCCCCACATAGTTTATTCCTTCCACTTTAGTTTGTAATAAATCTTTCCGTCTACGTCTATAGACTTTGCATTAGGATCAAGGTCTTGCTTACCTACATGATGCCACTCTGCACCAGCATCACGTTCTTCTTGAAACTTATTCAGTGCATCAGCATTGACTGCACCAAATAATATTGGGAATATTAAAAATATAAACATTAGTTAATCTCCTTTAGTTTGTGTTTGATCTTACGAGTGTACGCTATCTTGCCTTTCTTTGCAAGTATTATTTTATGACCAAGTTCTCTTAGCCATTTCCAATTAGGATCACGTTTCTTTTCCATGTCTAGTTAATCCATCTTTTAATATCTTAGCTACATCACGCAAAGCTTCTTGCTTATTCTTATTGTCTGCAACTAACTCAGCTATCCTTATGTTAGCATTAGCTACCATAGTCTGCAAGTCTTTCACATTCTTTCTAAGCGTAGCTAACTCACCATCTTGTATGGCTATTCTTTCTGTTGCTCTCATTATTCTCTCCATCCATATAGTTTATCCCAAGCCCATGCTTTAGCATCATCTTCAGTCATACCCATATCAAGAGCTTCTTGATAATAATTTAATAGTGTTTCATTCATATCACTCATATGCTTTACCTTCCAAGTAATTTTGATATGCTTGATCTCTCTTTGAGTTATCCCACCACCAAGGTGGCATGGTATCATATCTCATTTCCATGCCTTGTTCCCATTGGGTCTTGCCCATCTTATCTCCAATTAATTTTTGCATTTTATCTCCTATATTCTAATGATTTTTAAATCACACAGATCTTCTTCATTAGGTATTAAATCAATTAGGTAATCATCCATTCTTTCTATCATATCATCACCTAAAAACTTTGCTAATTCTTCTAGTATATTACCATCAGACAAGCTCTCATCTAAGTTTTCTTTATAAAATAAAGTTTGTCTCTGGTTGTATGCGGTTGGTATATCTACCATCATTAGTCTCCTATGTCAAGATATTTATTATAGTACCTAGTTTAGGTGCTGGTTTAGCTTCATAAGCTAACACCCTGTAATCTAATAATATAATTTGCTTTAGCTTCTGCCAGCTATTGTTGTTTTGCTTTAGCATCTGCCAGCCATTGTTGTTTTTCATTGGTTGATCCCTTTAATTAACTACTCTATATATTACGTAGTAATAATATATAGAGTAGTAATTACTTCTACGAATTGCCATTAAGTTCTATGCTTTCATCTCTTAACAAAGTAAAGTGTTGATCATTATCAAGATCAAACCAACGCCATTCCCCTGTCTTCAATGATTTTATAGGCCAAGTAGATTTCTTTCTATGTGACATGCTGATAATACCAACGTCAATCAACATTAGTTGCCTCCATATTTCACCATGTTCTCTGATACGGTTCTTACCGTGTCCAGTTTTGCCTTTTAAAATTAATAAAGTCATAACATTTACTCCTTAATTAACTACCCTCTATAGTACGAAGTACTTAACTATAGAGGGTAGTAATTAGTTTTACATTACACTTACTATGGCATCAGCATGAACTCTTGATACATCATTAGCATTATCAAAGTGACTAGGATACTTTGTTGCTATGAATGCACACCATCCATTCCAAAGCTTTCTGCTACCACCGGCTTGCTCACAAAGCTCTATGTATTCTTGAGCTTTCTTAATCTTAGTAGCAAGTTTAGTGTTACTGTTTAACTTAAACTTATCTAAGTTTACATCAAACCTTAAAGCATTATGACAGTCAATACATCCAACCTTGCCAAGGCAAAGCTGCAATATAAAGCCAGCTTTTACCAAGCCTATGCCGGGTATCTCTGTCAAAGCAACAAGCTTATCAGCCATTGTTAAATCTTTTGAATGAATAACTTCATGCAAATGTTTGTAGTTATTTTGGATATACTTATATCCATTATTCTTAACCTTGTTGTTCAATGCTGTAGCATTAGCACCAAACTTCTTAATTTCTTTAAGTCTTTTCTCAGTGCCAGTAAACATATTACGAACACTGTCGGCAACAAATATACATATTTGTTTTGTACCTTTAGGATTATATTTTGATATCATCCCAATTACTTTTTGATCTCTATTATACATAGTAGCTCCATTAGTTTGGTTTAAAAAAATGTAAGTTTTTTTAGTGCAGTAAAAACTTACCAAAAACTCTGTAGTGATGCAATTTTATCTGTTGGACATACATCTCATCCACTTACTTATTGCTAATGCTAAGTAAGTCTAAAGATATCCTAATGTCTATCAGATTATTCCTGTCTAATAATTATTAGATGTGATCTAATCACTCTGCATTTTTGACAAAAGGATATCTTTAGATTTACTTAGTAAGTTATGAGAATGACAATCAACAAAGGTATATAAATACCTGCTCTGGTTCTAAAGGTGCAGTTGTATTTTTTGCCATTCTCATAACTAACTTAGTAAAGTAGGCAGTTTTAAATCATGCCTAGGATTGCGGAGCAATCTTATGCTACTGTAACTTGACCTTTACGGTCAACAATAGATGTCATGCTATGGAAAGTGTTGCGGTTCATCTTGTAAATTACAAGCTTACCAAGCTCCACTTTGATAGACTTATCTAGTCGGCTTATTGACCAACCAGATTGGACAATTCGTAAACGAACAATAAATTGCATTCCAAGAAAATTAAATTTTCTCATATCATACTCCATTTTGTTAAGTTAATATATCCCTATGGGGTTCGTAAGAACTCCACCCCATAGGTATACATTAGGGTTTGGTTAAGCTGGTAAAACAGTCTGACCAGTTTTGGCTAGGTTGTCTATAGCTTCCATCAGAGATGGTACAGGCTCTGCTTTGAACCGTGTATCCATACCCTCTGGCATAGCCTCTACATTAGCTATGACCTTCCATGATCCATTTTCATGGACAATACGGCAAGGTACACCAGACTTTTTCTTAGCTTGATAGCCCTTATCTACGATAGTTTGCCACTTGTTAGCTTTAGTTAGAAATTCAAATGTCTTCATAATTCACTCCAGTTTTGGGTTGGTTTTGGTAATCTATATAAGAACTTAGTAGGTTCGTAAGAACTCTACCTACTAAGTACTATATAACTATTTGTTTTTCAGTATCAAATACCACCAAATAGTTGCTGACATTGCCATCAAGATAGGTAATATCTTGACAAACAAAACAAAGTTTTGAGCGTGTTGGTACACTTCATGTGAGAAAACAACACTCATAGAGTAAGATAAAGCAAAGCAAACTAGCCATGCCATTAACATTATCAAAGTTGATAATACTTTCATTTTAATTCACTCCAGTAAAAAGTACAAATAGTTTAAAAAAGGCATGAAGAACAGCACACCAAAAGACAACAAAAGTTGTCTTCATTATTATACTTCCAATTTTATCAATCATAATTAAAACTCCTTAAGTTTTAAATGTCATGCTACTGCCAAAAACAGTAGGTTGCCATTGTTGAGTACAACCTTGTTCTTGTTCAAAGAACCACTGAACTTCATCCATATCAACATTAAATTCTAATGTTGATCCAGTATCAGCTTCAACTATGTCAAAGCCACTACCAACTGAGGTAAATACCTCAAACTCTGCTTCATTGCCAAGGCAATCAGTTTCAATAACAGTGAATACTTTATCCATATCATTTGCTCCTAAAGTTAAAATCTATATAATAACTTATTAGTATCGTAAGATACTCTACTAATAAGTTATATATAATCTCGTCATTTGATTGTCAAGCCCTTCATCATGATGTCATGATATGTAACACGTTATGTTACAAAGTGTAACATTAGCAAGACAAGTAATACTTAGGTATTACAAAGGGTTAGGGTAGTTTGTTAAGTCTCAGCTAAAGCTGAATATATGCTTTCTTTACAGAAAGAGGATGACTTAACAAGGCTTAAGATAACAATGATGCCCAATAGGGCATAAGAACTAACAAACCAGTTCCTACAATGTACGCTAAGATCTGCATGTTTGTTAGGGGACAATCATCTCGTTTCTTCATCTCAAAATCTCCTCTATAGTAGTACTTCTTAGTATCGTAAGATACTCTACTAAGAAGTCCTACATAACTTCCCTAATTTCTGGGGTTTTTGGTCGTTCCTCGTATGTGGGTGGGGGTGGGCAAAAAAACACACATGCATATATATATATAAAACAGGACACTCAAATATTTACAAAATATCATGGATCAATCATCATAATAAAAATAAATATATAATGTTACATAAATACAACACATAGGTCTAATCTGCGGTCTTTATAGTACCTTACATAGTTTACTAGTAGACTACATTGGTAGTTATTTTATATTATTTTATATTTAATAGTATTTAATAGTTGCCTAATTAGTAATTATAGTGTATACTATATAGTATGGAAAAGATTAATGAAACTGTTTTGGATTCCTTTATAAATTTAAAGGGACTCCTCTCACAAAAAGTAGAAGAACATTCAAAGGATGACTTCCTTACCTTTGTTAAACTCATGGCTCCTTCTATTGTGTCTGACTTTAAGATGGGTAATCATATCAAAGTCAT
>Ga0209337_1001726_pt1 | contig 16383 bp, 9 predicted proteins | sample LinPmetageLP53_FD_184044 | JGI IMG/M metagenome (GOLD analysis project Ga0209337, IMG submission 184044) | Marine viral communities from the Pacific Ocean - LP-53 (SPAdes) (version 2) | ecosystem: Environmental > Aquatic > Marine > Oceanic | place: Pacific Ocean | collected 2010-02-08
ACAAAAACTCAAAACGAAACAAATGTAGAGGCGAGTTTACCACCATCAAAAGCAGGAGTAGACGAAGTAAGAGATTTATGTATGTATCTAACTACCGTATTAGGTTATGGTAATTATTGGTTGATTCTTGATGAATTAGATAAGGTTGATAAATACAGCCAAGACAAGTATGCTCCTCTTTTACATATAGTTAGAGAGAGAACATTAAAAAACTGGACTATTCAACCTATAAACGACAAAGAGAGTTTAAACATACCTATGTCGGTTGAAGGGGGCTATTATACAGGAATCGCAAAAAATATAGACGAACAGATAGAAGCAGGACTGCCTTTATTAGATACACGAGTAATAGGAATTGGAAACGCAAGTACAGAAATAGAAGAGGCTTTATTTAGACGATTTGTTCAAATTGTTATGGAGGACACTATGTCTTTATATCCATCAGCAGATTTCACTACAAATATAAAAAATTGTGTAGCCCAAAACTTCCCTAAAATAAACCTTTTAGATATAGCGTTGTTGAAAAAAATTGGCTTTTTAGAAGATGTTAATTTAGCGTGGCAATATAGTTTCTTACCTAAAATGTTTAATCAAGAAGACAAAGGAAACAACTACTTCTATAAAGACTTTAAAAGATACTATAACGATTTGTCTAAAAGGTATCAAAACGAAAAAGACAGAATGAAGATGATGGAGACAGGCGAATTGTTTGATAGAACAGCAATAGGTAAGATTTTCAGTAATAATTTTACAGGAGGAGGAAAAGTCGCCAAAGACCCCGATGCTCTTAAAAGTTTTGCACGATTTCTGTATTGTGTAGTTGAGGCTGAGTGGATTGAAGACAAAAAAATCAGTTCAAGTATTGGTCAAATTTCATCTGAAGGAGGTAAAAATACACCTGCAGGAAAAAGAAGACTTCTACTTACAAAGATGTATAGTGAAAACCCTGATTTGTTTTGGGATAAAATAGAAGCCTCTATTATTAAAGGTTTTAATAAAACAATAGAAGGTGAGAGTATTAATCCTGGCGCAGTATCTAAATGGCTCGATAAATCGCTACTTGATATAAAAGCGTCTAACGAAAAAGATAACGGAAACTATAATCAATTACCTGAAATAGGAGGAAAAATGATTCCTTTTGTTTATGGTAAGGTTATGAAACTAATGACAGATGAAAAATTAGTTGATACAGACCTTTTTGATAGTTTGATGCTTCAAATGAATAGATTTTTTAGTGGATTCTTAAATAAGTCCGACCAAAGTCCTGAAGGAGTTTTAAAATCTCCTGAGAAGGACACTCAAAAGTTATTAAGAGATTTGTTTGGTGATGAGTGGAATAGCGAACCCGGTTCTCTTTCTTTTGACATTTATATGAATAAGTATTTTGGAGGAGAGTTTCCGTTATTTATGAAATATACGCTTGGAGACGCTCAAAACTTTATTGACTTTATGAACTCACCCGAGCACCACCAAATTATAGGCTTTTTAAAGATGAATGTTGTTAAAGAGCGTTTACAACAGATAGTAGATAGAATGAAAAGTAAAGGGAAAGTAAACAGAGCAATTAAAAACTTAATAAAAATAGCCGACTTAGATGCATAAATTCATAAAAGACTATGATGAGTTTTGGGATTTTTACATTGATAGTGTAAAGAAAGATATAGGCGATAAGTTTTTAGTATTAGATTTTGAAGGGATATCTCGAAAAATTCCTTTAATGACAACAGAAGAAATGAACACCATCAACTCTCTTATCAGAGATGTGGCTCAAGTTTCTAAAAAAATACAACTTATATATGACCCCCAGGCAACTACCTTTTATTCAAAATTTAACACTAAGAGTAAAAAGTACGAAATAGCATATCCTACATTTACAAAATATATGATGTTTTGGGAGCCTGCAATGAAGTTTGCGTTTAGACACGAGTTAGGACATATTATTAGAGGGGATTGCACTCAAAATATGGGAGCGTTTCATAATGTATGGAACAACAACACCTGTATGGATATAAGAATAAATGGAGTGTTAGATAGAGAAGGTATGATGGCGACAATGAGTTGCTTGTATTACTCAAAAATCAACCCACAAACTCAAAAACCTTGGGAGTTATTAGTTCCTGAACAGCAGTTTCCCAAAATTGATTTAGAGTGGGAAGATGATGTGAGATACATACCGCCTTGGACAACTATCTCAGATTTTTGGAAAAGAGCAGAAGAAGACGCTAATAGACAAAAACCTAAACCGCCTAAACCACCTACAGGACCTAAGTATCAGGTTGGAGACTATGTAATGATTGACAAAGAAACATCTGAAAATAACGGAGAGTTTGGCAAAGTAGTTGATATTGATGATGAAGGAGAATATGTAATTGAAAAAGTAAGTAGAGAAGAGGGATTAGCAGTTATAGAAGGATTGAAACAACAGAATCAGATGATGCTATCAACAGGAGTTGAACTTTTAGGCATTTATCAAGAAGACGAACTATTACCTCTTCAACCTGAAAAACAAGCAGGAGACCCAGAGCCCGGACAGGACCCAGATGGGGATGGAAAAGATGGCGAAGGTGAAGGAGAAGGTGAGGGAGAAGGTGAAGGAGAAGGAGAAGGAGAAGGCGAAGGTGAAGGAGAGGGCGAAGGAGAGGGTGAAGGTGAAGGAAAAGGAAAAGGTGAAGGGGAAGGAAAAGCAGGACAAACAAAGTCAGATATAGAAAAAAAAGAAGACTTGTTAGATAGGTTGAAAAACGGAAGAGTTGCAGGGAACAATAAAGGAAAAACCTATAAGGAAGGAGATGATGTGGCAGGAGAAGATAATAATAAAACAGAAAACAAAGACCCAAAAGAAGGAGAGGAGCCTAAATCTCAAGAAAAAACAAAAACAGAAAAAGAAAAGTCAAGAGAACAAGAACTTGATGAAAAAATAGCCGAAGAACAATTAAAACACAATATAAATCGCTCTATCGATAATTTTGAAAAAATAAAAAGTGAACACAAAGAGCAATTAACAGCAGGCGAGTTAAATTCTATTGACACCGCTATAAACGAACTAAACGAATTAAATTAATATAATATGTGGAATAATCAACAATCCCTTTCTCAACAAAGACTTCAAATATGTAGAAGTTGTCCTTTTGCGAGAAACACACCAGCAGTTGGGTTGACCTGTGGAAAACTATTAAGACCAGAATACGACCAGTACGGTAACAAATTAACTTGTGGATGCATACTTAGAGCAAAAACACTTTTGACTAACGAAAGATGTCCTCAAAATAAATGGTAATGGATTACAAAGAGAAGAACGAAAAATATAATGATATTATATCAAATCTCAATGAAGACTTAGAAGAATTAGTTAGTCGAACAAGAGGTGATATAAAAGACTATGTAGATGAAAACAACCCTATATTAAGTTATACTATGCCTTCTTGTGGTTCAATGATGAATAACGAAGATATAGTTGATGAAGATTTAACAGCAGAAGAAATAGAAGCACTCACAACTACGGCTGAAGATGAGATTTCTGACATAATAGACGAATTAACAAGTAATGAAATAATATCACCTGAAATAACAGGACTTATAGAAAGAGCAGACCCAGGAGAAGAAGGAGGAGAAGAGGAAGGTTATGTTTTTCTTCCTAAATACACATATCCTGAATGGTTTGATGAAATTGAAGCGGCTGTAGGACAAATGATAGGACAGCCTGACAAAGGAAGAACAGGAACAGATTACGAAGAAATGCAAACATACATTGAGCAAGGTGTAATGATTATTAGAAGACCTAAAAGAATGATGATACAAGAGAGTAAAGAAGTTTACATCTTGTTAGACCAGTCCGGAAGTATGGAATGGAACAACTATAATGGTATGAATTTTTTAAAACTACTCGGTGCATTTATTCCTTTATTAGGAGATGAGTATGATGGTTATTATTGGGGAGGAGACCATATGTCAATGAATGATTATGATACTAAAATGAAAATACCTAAAGTGCAGATTGATTTATCCGATGTTAGTGAAAAACTACTTGTGAAAGGTAGAGGAGGAACTTCTTTTGATGGTGCTTTTAGAAAGTTAGGTGATATTGAGAGAGGAAAAAAAGAAGAAAACCCTGACTATGAGATGTGTGTAATCTTCTTTTCTGATATGGAGATTATGCCGAACGAATATCTGAATTACAAGAAGTATGGACCAGGTAAAATTTTATTTGTTACCGCAGAAAGTCATTTAGAAGAATTGCAGATACCAGAAACGCAATGGATTTATGACTCAGATAATCACAAAATTATTTTAATTAATATGCAAAACACAAAAACAGATTAATATGAAAGAGTGGAAAAAAGACATAGAAAATCTTATTATTTCTCTACCTGAGGATTATTATGCAAGTGATTCTGACCTTGCTTATCTCACAAAATATGATGTATGTTTAGGGAAGGATAAAGGTATAGACTTACATATAAGTATGACTGATAGTTTTATTACAAAATTATGGAACAATATAGTTATGCATTTTGAGTATTATAATGATGAGGAGGTAGAAATCAGTCTATTAACTACAAATGTTGGAGCGAGAGTTTTAGAAAAGGCACCTAAAAACACTCTCATAACTTCATATAATACTGATTACACTTGCAAGGTAATTACAGATTTAGTGTGTCAAGACAAAGCAGAAGATGGTAACTACTTCTCTTATATGAGAGATATATCACAATACTTTGCTGTTAAAAACACCAATTCTTCAAAAAAGTTTGATATAGTGATTAGTCAGAGCGGTTCTGAGTTTTATAAAGGTATTGATTATAGTGAAGAAGCCAACAACCTTTCTTCTTGTGAATACTACACTAAAAGAGGATATCATTTTGTAGAAGAAAACGGATTGTTAGTTGTTATATGTAGGAGGGAAGATTTAAAAAACACTTCTGAATTTATTTCTTCTCAGACAGAAACAATGATTATAAAAGACATTGTAGAATCGGGAGTGTGGTGTGGAATAATTATAGAAAAAACAGATAAATATGAAGATGTTGAGCCGCCATATAATGTAACACACAACAGAATAGCAAAAGAAATTGCAGATATTAGAGAAAGAAAAATACAAAAATAAAATGAGAAAATTGTGGTTTAATCAAACAGGAGAAGAAGAGGTTTACGAAGAAGAGTTGTTGGCGCAAATACCTAAAGGCGATAGATTAGATGCGTTTGACCCTCAAGGCGGTTTTATGTATAAGCACTCTTTTGGATTTGATGATTTGCCTGATGAGGTGAGATGGAACGAAGAGGTTGAGCATTGCGAGTTTATCAACGCAGAAAGAGAACGGGCTATGAACGGACAGAATTTTTCTAAAACTCAAGAAGAAATTGATAAATTAAATCAAAAATTAACGCTTTTAGATGAGTTGGCGATGGAGGAAGATTGTGTATAAATTAAAAAATTAAAGATATGTATGTAAATTTAGAATTATATTTAAACAAAAACCCTAAAGCAAAAATGGGAAATCTCCTGGTTTCAGATGGAGATATAGTAGGATATATAGAGAGAGATATGACAGACGCTAATAGAGAGAACGATATTCTAACCCCTATAAAGTTTGACGCCGGTATAGCAGATAGTTCTGGTGGGTTTCCTTTGTGTGAGGCAAGTGATGGTGGGGTTTGGTATTTAACAAGTGAAGGAGATATAACTAAAATGACGAAATAATGATTTTACCTAAATTATATCAAATAAAAACAGAAGCACAAAAAAGAGAGATTGTTATAGATATTTCAAACAACTTAAAAAGAATAAGTAAGGTGTATTATCCCAACATAGTATCTCAATTAGAAAACGACAACTCTAAAGTAAGTCTTATTGATAGAATTATTTGTAATATGTATAGTAGTATAGGAGGAGATGAAGTTTGGATAGACACGATAGATAGTATAGAGGCAACAATAGATTAAAAAAAAAATATGGCGGAAATATTAGATTATATAGCACATCAAGTAGAGAATTTAAAAGAAAGTGTAAAAGACAACTCTTTGCTTAAAAAGACAGGTATATACGAATTAACAATGTATTTGTCGAGAAACCCTGAATTGTTCAACGGAGGATACAATAAAGTCATAAATGACCGATATGATAGAGTAAGTGCTAAATATGGGATTAGTTTAGAGTTTCTAAAAGAGGCAAGAGAAGAAGCCAACAAACAGCCAAAAAATAAGGTTGAGATTTTTAAAAGTATTTTACTTCCTACTGATAAAGATAGAGATGTTCGGGAGTTGGTTACTAAACTTTTTAATTATAAAACAGATGAACTTTTTAAGGCGTTTGTAAATGCGATAAATTATGTCGTGTTAAATAAGTTTAATCAAATCTCTGAAGATTCACGAACTTTTGAAAAAGAATACTGCAACTTAACTTATGCTTCGCTTCCGTATGGTAAAATTGCACCTATGCCTTATAAAGGTTTAGACAAGAGTTTTTCTATAATTGAAGACAATCAATTAATGTATATGTTGTTGAACTATGCTCCTGTTGATTTAGCAAACAATCCAGGCGTAGACAATATTTTAAGATATTATCAAGCGATATACAATCAAAACAAAAATTATATACGATTTGACTATCTGGAGACGGGAGCGATTGGATATCTACATAATAGCATAACTAATCTAAATATTTCTTCAGACTTGTCGTGTGCGCCCTTAACCCTCGACAACACAAGTCCTATCAATATAGGTAAAGGAACTTCAGATGAGAATGTTTGCTCAGCCAAAGAACTTAACGAGATAGAGGCAAGAGCCGAATTAGTAGAAAATCTATCCAACAACACAAACTTTGAGAAGATAGAAGGAATTACAGGTTTAAAACTTTATCAAGCCGTAAATAATTTTGCGAGATTGTCTGCTAATTTTGACGACAATATTGATGGAGAGAAATCTATAAATATTAAATTATATTTCAGCAAAGAGAAGGATGTGTTCGCTACCGTAAGAAGTAGTGATTTAAAATTGGCCGTAGGTTTTGCTAATTTTGGAAACGAAGCAGAAGGATTGTTAGACTTGTATTTTAACCCTGAAACAGAAGAGTTGTATTTTGTTAATGGAAATAAAAAACAATTTGGTTACTGCAAAGGACTATATAGAACAGAGATGTCTAATTGTGAACATACTATTTATGCTCAACTTTTACAGCCATCACTTTCAATTTCAGAAATAAACAAATTATTTCAAGAGCATAATATATTACCAATAGTATTAGAAGATGATGTTGTAAAATCAACACAAGGTCTTGAAGAGGCTCAAAGAAGGCAAAGTTATTTATTAGCGTTAAATGACGATAAGTTGTTTTACGATTTATTTATGCGAAATATAGCGAGTTATGTATATAGTTATGCCGTTCAGATAGAGAAACCAGGTAAAGGGAAGAAGAGTCAATTAATCTGGAGACCTTTGCTTAACCGTAAATGGAGTCAAGACGCATCAACAGGTAATTTTGATGTTGAAAAAAATCAATGGGATAATCCTAACATTTTTTATATATATGATGTTCGTGAAAGTTTTTGGACTATAAATCAAAAAATGTCAATTAAAGAGGTTTTGGCTTATTTTGTTAGTAAAGGAGGAAGTAGAGAAAACAACTCTAAATATTATCGTAAACTTTGCCAGAGAATTTTAGGAGTGGATTATTATGTTTTTTCTCAAAAACTAATTCCTTTCTTATTAGATGAAGGTCTTTTATGTATATCAGAACTGCAATTTGACAACTCTACTAACGCTCTTTTAGAGTCTAAATATGAGTACAGATACGACTATATAAAAGATGATGTTTACAAGAAGATGGATAAGTTGAAATTTGAATTAGAGCCTCACATAAAACTGCTTTATGGTGAAATAAAAGGAGCCCAAATAATTGATTTTCAGTTATCTATTCTTGAAAAAAGCAAGCCAGATTTAGTGAAGTTTGGAGATAAAGAAAAAAGTAAAAGTTTAACACTAAGCATACATAATCCTATATTTTTTAACGAGTTAAGAGATAGGTCTTATGTTGGAAGATATGCACAAACAACAGGTATTTTTAGGGATGGTAAAATTAGTATATCTACAAAGCAAAGGGAAGATGAGAAATATAAACCCTTACAGATTGACTCTTCTCTATCTCTGTCGCATCAGAATTACAAGAAAAGTGAAGACGGATCCTTAAAAAACAATCACATAGGGAGATTTATAGAATGGTTAAAATATTCAAAAGAATCTAAAATATCTAAAGAATACATATCAGAACAAGAGTTAATAGCCGCTTACGCCCTTCCTAAAAAAGCCAAAGACTTTATACCTGTCTTTTTAATGCCTAAATGGAGTTTTAAATCTACAAAAGGAAGAACACTAAAACTACCTCTCGCTTTTAGACAAGGAACCTATAAGCAAGGAATTTTCACTATGAGTAATATTTTTAATCAACGAACCGGAAACACTCGATTCACTAAAGAGAGTATAGAAAATTTAGTTAAAGCAGGTATAGTTGCTAAAAAGACTAAAATTCAAGGATATACAGAAACCATTACAGACTCAAAAGGAAACCCTAAAGAAATCAAACATAAAATCACGCCTTTGACATTAGAAGAAGGTAAAAAGATTTATGATTTGTTAATGGGACAATACAATAAATTAGAAAGTGAAATAAAAATAGAAGGTAATAGATTGTTTACTTTGTTTTGTCAAACTCAATTAACCGGAAGTTACAAGGTAGATATAGAGCAAGACTGGAACAGCACATATAACAATATGGCTATACCTGAGTATTCTAAATTTCCTGTATTTTGCGAACATTCAAGATGGTTTGGAAGTTATAAGATGAATAAAAAACCATTCTTATTTAATTTAAGAGAGGCTCAGTTAGAAGGGTTAAAGTTTTCTATTGCTAATTCTAACTCAGGATTATTAGCCCACGAAGTAGGTTTTGGTAAAACAACAACATCTATCGCTTTAATCTCTCATATGAACCTAACAGGAGAAGCCTCAAGAAATCTTGTCTTTACACCTAAACAAGTTTATGAAAAGTTTTATGACGAGATAACAGGGAATGAAGAAACAGGAGTTTTAGGGCTTATAGGGAACTACAAACAGCCATACTCTGTTGTAAGAATGGGAAATGCAAGAAAAGGAGTTTTAATGGGTGATTTACGAGAAGTTTCAAAGGGTAGCGGTATTTTTGAACAGGTTAATGAACAAAGTTTAAAAACTTATAACAATGAAGAAATTGACTTCATACAAGAGTTTAAGCAAATTATAGAAGATGCTCGATACCAAATGGCTAACACCAGGGTAACTCCTCAAGGACATCCAAGATTTTTTGTTGAACCTGAATTAATTAACGAAACCGATTCAGAAACAAGAGTGCCTCGTAGAATTATCGAATCTTCTGCTCGAAATTGGTGGGGTCAATTTAATGGAGAGTTGATTACAAAATATGAAATAGCCCACTTACCAGCAATACAAGAATTGTTGGATTTAGTAGATGTAGAAATATCTCGAAACGAAGATATTGTCGAGAGTCAAATATATAATTATATGTCTAAAAACAGATATACAAAAGATATGTTTGTAGACAAAAAAGGCAAAGTTAATTCTGACTTCAACAAACTTCCTAAATACATTCAGAATTGGTGGAAATCTCAAATAAAAAAACTACCAAAAAATATTGCAGGCACAAACAAGCCTGATTATGGAGCAATACGGGCAGACTCGTATCCTAATAAGTTTTGGGTTAGCGATATAGATGGAGCAGTAGAACTTGGCATACTAACCTCTACACAAGCAAAAACCTATACTGATGAAAAAGGAGACAATCCTTACCCAGGAACACTTACACCTGAAGGATTAAGAAAAATATTAGAACTTGATGAGAAGGTTTCTAATAGTTTCTTTAATAAGCCAGAAGGTAAAAGATTAGGGAGAGTAGTAACCTTACTTAATGCAGTTAGAGATATGCTTGTAGATGAATTAGGTGTTTATAGAGGCTTTGTAAGTAAGCCTAACACTATTGTTTTGTGTCATCACGGCGCAATACCAAGATTTAGAGTTAGTCAGTTATCAAGAAATCAAGCGAAAAACTATGTTTCAAACACAGATGATGTGAAATATGTTTCAAACAATGTAGATGAAAAATATAATAAACTTGCTTTAAATCCACTCTCTTTAACTAATCTTGACATTACAGGTATCGTTGTAGATGAGATACACAATTTTAATAATCTAATAGGAAAACCAAGAAACTCAACCCTTTCTTTGGTTAATGATTCTCCAGGAGGTTATTCTGACAAGCATTTCACTTTACTACCAACTGAAAAAGCCAACGCTTTGTTAAGCAGTCTGCCTGACGGAAGTCGTATTAGTCAAAATGGAGTTGATGACGAAAGTGCTTATGATATTAGATTTAATTCATCAGGTAAAGGAACTTTAAAAGCGAGTCCAACAAATTTAATCTCAATGATTTTCGAGATACAAAACACAGCCAAAATAAAAGGTATTGAAGAAAAGAACACTATAATGTTGTCTGCAACACCCTTTACTGATAATGTGTTTCAAATGTTTACGGTCTTTGGTATGACCAATGTTGAAAGAATGAAAGAAGCAAATATGGATAAAGTTTGGGACTTTTTTATTACTTTCGTGAAAGAAGAATGGAGATATAATCTAACACATAAAAATCAATTTGGTTTGTTTTCAGAGATAGAAGGTTATTACAACACCTACGCTATGTCTAATTTCATAAAGTCTTTTGCTAACTTTAAAGTTTCAGATGATGAAATTGAAAAAAGTAGACCTCAAAAATATCTTATTCCACAAGGACAAGCGAGTAAATCTGCCAACGATAAAATTAAAGGAGGAGTAAACACATCTTCAGTAAACTGGAGTTCAGACTTAAGAGATGTATCGAGTTATGTTGATTTGTCAGAAGTTCAAAAAACCATTATAAAGACAATATCAGAGTTTGTTGAAGGTAAGATTGACACTCCTTATGCTATTTGTCCTAATTATCAAGAATTTATTAAGACAGAAGAAGGAGATATTGTATTTCAAGATGAAGAAACACAAGATATAATAAAAAACATTAATTCTTTAACCACTCAAGCAAGAAGAGAAATAAAGAAAGGAGAGGTGGCTGAAGGAGATGCGTTATTAGAACAAGCATACGACTTAGCCTCTGAATTGTTTTTTGAAAACCAAAACAGCCTTATTATTCAAAAAATATATATTAAGGTTGATGAACTTATTAACGGTCCAGAAGAGGAAGCGAAAAGCAAAACAAGTTATGAGATTGATATTAACGATTTAGGTCTTGTTGCGTTAGATGAAGAGCAGGTGTTTACAGCCCGAGCCATTGTAGGTCAGTCTTATGGACAGGCTTGTGTGATTTCACCTTATCTTTTGAAATGTGATAGTGAAGGTCAGTTAGAAAACGATTTACTGAAAAAATACCCTTTATTAAACTACAAAACAAGAAAAGGATATATAGATAAAAAAGGAAAGCAGAGATTTGAAATGCAAATAGACGAGAAAAAACTTAGCATAACAGCCAAGAATTTCGTTGAACAGAGTCCTAAAATAAGATATGCTGTTGAGTGTGTCGCTAATTCTATTGAATATGATATGAGGAACATTTCTAACAATAAAGAAGTAGGCGGTCAGATTATTTATTTAGATAGAGGAAAGAGTTTTAAGTATGGAGGTAACACATATAATGCTTATTTGTTAATTAAAAAATACTTATTAGATAACCACCCTGATTTACTTCAAGAAGATGAGATAGCGATTATAACTGGTAATATGGGTAATAAAGGAGGGAGAGAAGAGATTAGAGATAGATTTAATGGTATAAGTGATAAGCCTACGGTTAAGGTTCTTATTGGTTCTTCAGCGATAAAAGAAGGTATAGATTTACATAAAAGAGCCCACACTTTATATATATTAGATAGTGATTTCTCTCCTTCAAATGCAATGCAGTTAGAGGGTAGAATCTGGAGGCAAGGTAATATGTGGGAAAATGTTCGTATTGTTTATATTCTCGGTAGAGATAGTATAGACGCCTTTGTTTATTCTAAACTTCAACAAAAAATAAATGAGATTAAGAAAATGCTTGAACAGGGAGTTTACGAGATGAACAGAACTCAGTTTACAATAGACGCTAAAGAAAGAATTAAAAAAATAATATCAGATGTAGGACAACTAACAAAATTAGAATGGCAAGACCATCAAGATAACCTTCTTCTACAATTATCAGAATATGGTTCTCACAAGAGTTCTTTGCAAGAGATTAAACAGGAGTATGGCTCTATTAAAAGCGATTTTGAAAGTTATTCTGTACTAATAAATAAATTATATCAGGTTGTTATCTCTAACGAAAAAACTATCTTGGCTAAAGCAATTAAATCTGACTATGATATACTAAGAGAGAATCAATACAGAATTAAATCGGCTAAAGAAGGTACTAAATGGAGAAAAGACAACCCTTACACTCCTATGCCTATGTCTGAAGCGATTGAAATTTTAGACAGCGAAATTACTAATAAAGAGAGGGTTTTTGAGTTGCCTGACATTACTTTAAACAAAGACTCTTCAATGACACAAGCAAGTGTAGTTATTGCTAAAGTGGTGCGTGTTATTATGTCTTCTAAAAGTATTCTACAACAGATTGCGTCAAAAGATTATTTAAAACAATCTACTTTAGATTCCATCTCTCAAAAATCAAATGAAGAGAAGGTGGTTACAGATAAATTAATTGAAGCCTTATGGAGTATAAACGACTGGTCTAATTACGACCATATATTAAAGTCAGTTAGTGCGTATGAGCAAGGCTCACCTAACGAAAGAATAATGTCTAATTACACTTTGCTGGTTTCAGACAAGAAAAAAGGAGATAATGATTTTTACTCTTTTGAAGATATTGCAGATTTAATTGTTAATCTTGAAAATAAAATCAGCAGAATAAGAACGCAACTATCCACCAAGGGAGAGAATGAATTTAAGTTGAGAACTGCAAAGAATATAGAAAAAAGACTTATAGAAACTAAAAAATCTGTCGGCGATTCAAATGAAGTTTTGATAGAGAAGTTTGAGCAATCAATGAAGTTGTTAAAATTAAGATAATAAGATGAAGAAATTTTTAGAAAAATTTGAAGATAAAAGTATTGAAGACTTGAAAAAAGGCTTCCCTAACTACGCATCTTTATTTGATTCGATAGTCAAATTAGATAAAGAGTCAAAATTAGACACCTCAAGACAAGTGTCTGATGAGTTTTTAACACTTATAGATAGTGTTGATAGTTTTCTATTTAAAGAGGAAAATTTAGAACTATTAGGCGTGGCTGAAAGAGTAGAGAGAAAGCCTGAGATTTTAGAAGAAGAAGCAATAAACATTCTTGAGGCTGAGATTGAAGAAATGAATAAAACTATCGACAAATCTATAATAGACGCTCAAGTGTCTTCTAAAACAGAAAAAGGGGATTTTAAATCTCGTGTCAATATAGATGATTTAGAAGAAATAACACGAGAAATGCTTGACCCGGAACAGCAATATTTTGGAGTTCAATTTACAAGAACAGAATTTAAGCAAGATAGATTTTCGAGAGTTTTAAGTATGATGAACTCTGGTTGTAAGTTTTACACAGGCAATGTTTCTGACACCTATTATCTGATGTTTAAATTAAATGATGATGATAGATTAGTTGTTACCGTAAAGAATCCTATTGTTAAATATGAAAATATGTTTGGCGGCTCTAAAAAGGTGTTAGATGTGTATATATTATCTAAAAACGAAGCGAGTCTTGATGTTTTATATAATATGATTAGATTTGCTTTTGAACAGCCTGATGGAGATGTTAAATTACTTATTTCAGATAAAGACCTGTTTAATACTCAGCAATTTATTGGTTGTTATCAAGACGGATATTTTTATGAAGAAACTAATTATCTCTCTCAGTCGCCTCAACTTTTAGACAGGTCATCTAATATCAAACAAAACTTTGCCTTACACTTTCCTTTACAATATATTTTAACTTTAATTATTGTCAAACAAATACAACTAACCGCCCAAATGGATGGCGAAAAAACCTATGATGAGATAAAAGAAGGAATAGAAGAGGCTATTAAAACTCAAAAATTTAAAATAGAAGGGATAGGAGAAGTTCCTCACACTTCTGATGTATTAACTAAAATGCAAGGATTAAACTATCTTGATGATAACTTAGATATTACATCAAAAGTAAATAAACTTCTTTACTATACAGGCGCTCAAATAGGAAGAGGAAGTAGTGTTAATCCTAAGTTTAATGCTTTTTCATATTATATCGCTGATATTAAAGATTCTTTCGTTAAATCTAAAAACAAATTTTATTCAGATTTTAATGGTCAAAGCGTGTATCATACAAGTAAAACTATGTCAGACACAGATTTCGCTATTCATCTTTCTACAAGGTTGAAAAAAGAATTTGGTTTTTCAAAAGCAAAACAAAAAGATGTCTTTCCTACTAAATGGCAAGCAACTCAAATTTTTAATGATTATAGCCAATACTTGCCGATGTCTGCTCATTCTAACTTAAAAGAGTATAGAAGAGAGAGTGAAAGACAAAAAAGAGGATTAGACAATATAATGAACTTTACAAACGATAGTAGAAATGAAATGTTTTTTGCGTGTATCGACAACCCGTTATTTAACTTTGCCTTAAATTCTTTTGCATATAACTTTATTGTTAAGTTGTATAGTGATAAGAAGATGAGAGTTCTAGGTCCTAAAGCAACAGCCTCTTCGTTTCAAAAACCTATATTTTTCTTATTAGTAGATGAAAATAATGATTTGTTAGCCGTAATGAAACCGTTAGGAAAAACCTATAAGACGGGAGTAGGGGGAAGTGGGGATACAACTGAGGCTGTACTGGACAAGATTGCAAGAAAAAAAGGTCAGTTAGATATGTTTAAGCAAACAACCTACTTTAGTTTGGCTTCCTCTCAGAATCCTGAACCTGTGTGGGAGTTCAACAACTTAATGACTGACATAACAAAAGTAGCCATAGTTGAAGTTGAGCAAGGTGTTATGATAAAAGATGTTGGAGATTTAACAAACGAAAGTAATATGGAGGAGGCCAAAGAAGATGTACCTACTCAAGATGAGGATGTGTTTATAGACGCTGATGGATATGACCAACAAAAAGTTAATGAGGCTATTAAAGAAAATAATCCCGAATTAATTGACATTCAAGCAACGATTGTCGGGTTAGAGCAGGTTTTAGAGAGTAATCCTGATGATGAAGACATACAAGAAGAGTTAGATAAGAAACGAGAAGAACTAATACAAGCGAGTGCCAATTATGATAAAAACGCTGAAGAGGAGTTAAAAGAAATACAGGAAGAGAAAGAAGAAGAAAAAGAAGACAAAGCCGAAGATTTATCAGAAAAAGAACAAGAGGTTGTTGATGATGAAAATTTAGAAGATGCTATTCAAGAATCCGACGAAGAAACAGATTATGAAGAGGAGGAGCGATTAGGTAAGAGTGGAATAACCTCAGATGATATTGAAGAAATGGACGAAGAAGATGAGGATGAAGATATTGATTATGGTGAATTTATGTAATATAAAAAAATATGAGAGCAAACATTGAAATAGAACAAGACATACAACATATTAACCAAGAGTTAGATATTTTGTCGCCTTTACAAACTGATGAAAACAATCCTGAAGGAAGCGTTTCTCAAGAAGTTGATAGATTACACAAAAAGTTAAAAGTGTTAGAAAAAGAATTAGAGCAATCTAATAGAGGGATAATCTTTAATCCTGAAGAGGAGGATATGTTAGACGCAGAAATTGAAGCAGATTTAGAGGCTGAGTTATTTGCTAATGACATAGAAACTACTAAGGTTCATTTTTACAGAGAAGGAGGTCAAGTTTATTCTACATCAAGTCAGTTTGGAGTGTCTAAAGAAGAGTTAATAGACTTAGCCAACAGCGTAACCTCTTTTGACAGAAGTGAGAGGGGTGCTGATGAAATCAATGATGTAGATGGTGCGTTGTCTATATTAAGAACAAAATATCCCGAATATGCAGAGTTAGACGCTTCAGATTTTTATGATGACGAAGAAATGGACGAGAAATTTGATGACTACGCATTATCTTCTTATGAAAAAGGAGGTCCTTTATCAAAAGAATTTAAGTTTGATAAGAATTTTGTAATATATGTTCCTTCAACATCTGATGTAGGAAACAAAATATCAAAAGAAGATTTAGATAAAAGAGTAGAAGAGGTAGAAAGGTTTGTCGCTAATGAGTTTGGAGGATATACTGAAACAGATACCGACGGAGGTTATAAATCAACATCAGGAGAAATAATAGAAGAGGATATTGTGAAAGTA
>Ga0209337_1001727_pt1 | contig 16383 bp, 17 predicted proteins | sample LinPmetageLP53_FD_184044 | JGI IMG/M metagenome (GOLD analysis project Ga0209337, IMG submission 184044) | Marine viral communities from the Pacific Ocean - LP-53 (SPAdes) (version 2) | ecosystem: Environmental > Aquatic > Marine > Oceanic | place: Pacific Ocean | collected 2010-02-08
CCATTACGGCTTCATAAACCTTTCTTTCTGCTTCTTTTTCAAAGTCAACTTGCCAAGACTCCATTTCGGCCTTTAGATGGGCCATCATTTCTTTGCGAATTTTCTCATCTTGGTAAGAATGACCCTTGTCAACAAGGTCTCTTTCAAGATCGTAATCAACAGCCTCAAAAGACACTTCTCGCTCAAGGCGTTTCTTGTTCTTCTTCACCTTGTGTATGAACCAGTTCTTCGTGACCACCGAGAAGTAAGAGAAGGCCTTGTGACCCTTATTTGGATCAAACTTCGCAAGGATAGTTACAAGCCAACCTTTGCATTCTTGACGAAGATCATCAATGTCCGGTAACGTTGTAAAACGGTAGGTAAACACAATCTTGTCCACCATTTGAGAAAATGCTGGTTGGATCAAAGAATTATACAACTCTTCTTTCTTACGAAAATCTTCAGTCGAACAGTATCTAACTATTGCGTCTTCGTGTACCTGCGTAAAGTACATGTTTTTCTTTTTCGGTGCTCTCTTCTTCGGCATCTTCGTCTTCTCCAATTTGATATTCGATAGGTTCTGTTATTGATGATACATCTCCGTATTGCTCTTCAAGCAATGCACGAATAGAATTTGTATGATCCATTAAAAATTTCAATGTTTCATCTCCGTAAAACGCATCAAGTTCATAAACCTTTTTTAAGTGCTTTCTATAATTCTCAATAATTTCAACTAAGTCGCCAATGTTGTCACTAACAACTGTTAAATCTTTTGCTTGCCAAGAAGCAAGCCTAAATAAGACAACATTAGCAACAGCAGATATAAAAAGCGAACCGCCTAGTAAAATACTAATCTCCATCAGGTAGCTCCACTCTCTTTTTCTTTTCTTCTTTCAAAATCGCTCTATTTTCCTCAATAGCGCGTTTTACCTCATCGCCTACCTTACCACCCTTTTGAGTATGTTGGCGGGCTAAATGAGGCATTTGCGGGACTCTCCTAAGCTTTGTGGAACAACAGAGGTCGCAATTAGTCTGTTCTTCAAAAATCCCATGAATAACCTCAAAGTGCTCTGAGCAATCAATGCACTTGTAGACGTACTTAGGCATCCTTGTCGACCTTCATCGAATCCTTAACTTCAACAGTTGGAGGGTTCACCACAACCAATTGACCAGCGTCGTCGACTTGAATCTGAAAGCTTTGCAAAACTGGGGTTATGTCTGATTGTTCCAGAAGTGATTTTTGTAATGCCATCATGATTGCTCCGACAGCTTGATTTGATAATTTGTGATCCATGATAATCTCCTATAGTTTATAGTACTATTATAACACCGATTGAGCAGTTTGTCAAGTATTTTTTAAGTTTTTTTCTAAGTCAACAACATACATCATTTCAACCAACTCATCAAAGCTCGTCTCGGGTGACCATCCCAAAAGATTTTTAGCCTTACTTGGATCACCAAGCAGTAGAGGTACTTCGTGAGGTCTAAATAATCTCTCATCAATCTCGACATGGTCCTCTATGTTTAGTCCTGCTATCTTGAAAGTTGTCTCCAAAAAGTGTTGCACTGAATAAGTCTCTCCTGTGGCTATTACATAATCATTAGGAGTGTCTTGTTGGAGCATTAACCACATTGCTTTGACGTAATCTCCAGCAAAACCCCAGTCTCGCTTGGCTTCGAGATTGCCTAAGTAGAGCTTGTCTTGAAGACCTAATTTAATCCTCGCTGCAGCTCTTGTAATCTTTCTTGTTACGAAAGTCTCTCCACGACGGGGGGATTCGTGATTAAAAAGGATTCCACTTGAAATGTGCATTCCGTAAGATTCTCTATAGTTTCGACAGATATTGTGTGCGAACACTTTGGCGCATGCGTATGGTGATGCCGGCATTAGTCTAGTTGTTTCACTTTGAGGGTTTTCTGGGTTGTCTCCAAACATTTCGGAAGATGATGCTTGATAGAACTTAGCTTGCGGACACACATTCCGCATAGCCTCAAGTAATCTAAGTGTCCCCATTCCAACAAAGTCTGCTGTTTCTTGAGGTGTATCAAAAGATACTCGCACATGAGATTGCGCAGCTAAGTTATAAATTTCATCTGGTCTGTGTGTCATTAGAAGTCGATGGAGGCTTCCAGAATCAATCATGTTCCCATATTCCAACACAAAGTTTGGATTCTCGAACAAATGATCAATTCTGGATGTGGAGATTATCGACGTTCTTCTTTTTATTCCTACGACCTTGTAGCCTTTTTCCAAGAGAAGTTCGGCTAAATATGAACCATCTTGACCTGTTACTCCTGTTACTAATGCTACTTTCATTATAAACCTCTCACGTTTGGATAATTATTTTTGAACCAAGAAACACTATCTCTCAGTCCATACTCTAAGTCAGTATAGCAGAAATTTGGGCATATGTCAAGAAATTTCTGATTAGAACTTGGTTTTTTTAGCTGACCTTCTGGTTTCGTAACGTCCCAGAGAACCTTTCCTGTAAATCCAATCTCTTTGGAGATTATCTCAGAAACCTTTTTGATTGAAATCTCTCTTGTTAAACCAATGTTAATTGGGGGTTCGCCTTCATAATTCTCCAATAAGAAAAGTAGCACCTTAGCTATATCTATAGAGTATGTAAACTCCCTCAAAGGTTGGCCGGAGCCCCATAAAACAACATCAGTATTGTTTTCTTTAGCCTCATAAAACTTTCTAATCATTGCTGGGATGACGTGGCCATTTTCCAAATCAAAGTTATCTTTGGGACCATAGATGTTGTTTGGGACAGCAGTTATGTAATTCAATCCGTATTGACTTCTTATGGCTCTAGATTGAACCTCTAGCATTCTTTTTGCGTATGCATACCCAAAATTACTTCGGTGAGGTTCTCCATTGTGAATCTGATCTTCCGTCAGTGGATAGATGGGATTATCCGGATATATGCAAGTTGATAAAAGAGATAACACTTTTGGTACTTTAAATTCTATAGCTGATTGTAGGACATTGGTGTTTATCATTATGTTATCGCAAAAAAAGTCTGCGACGTAATCAGAATTACCCTTTACACCTCCAACCTTTGCAGCCAAATGAATAATTGCATCAGGTTGGTTATCGGCTAACATACACCTGCAATCACTAGCTTGGCGAAGATCATAGTCAGCAGAACCAACTAGCACAAGCTCATGCTCTGTCGATAAGTCATTGAAGGCCGATCCGACCATTCCGGTACCGCCAGTTATTAAAATTTTTTTATTCACCAAATTTCTCCAAACAAATACTTACAAAATCAGAACATATTCCAAAAACCGGCTTTGGATTCCAAGTCATAACTTGATCCTCAGTCAGCAATGGAATAATACACTTGGAATCAACATTACTTAAGTCATGTGCCCAAATTAACTTATTGCTAATAATTGAGTATCTTTCTTTTTCATGAAAAAATATCCTCAAGTCTTTATCGGCCAACATAGATAGTGAATCAAAATCTTTGCAATGAACCCATAAAGAACTGCTTCTTTCGCAGAGCCAATTTAAGTCAATTTCGCAATCAGGAGAGTCGTGGCCCAAAAATAGCGAACCATCTTCAACCCTAATATCTATTTCTACTTGAAACCCCTTATCTATTGCCTCTTGGACATAACCTTTTGTGTTTTCTCTCTCAGGGTTTAATCCATCGAGGTTGCCTCTGTGTGATATAAATAACATTTTTTAGATCTCCTCTATTCTTTTGCTTCGATCTTCAATAAACAAGTCATAATATGGCTTATCACACCTAAGTTCGTGGAACTTAACGCCCCACTCTCTTAATTGTTTTTCTGTGAAAGAGTGCCAATCAATACCACTTCTACTGCCTCGAGCCGTCCAGTATACTATCCTATGTCCTTGATCATATAAGTCATTAATTTTTTTTATACTATCACGATCTGGTATCGCACTGTGATAGTCTTTTTTTCCATCTAAAGGAACTTCTATTTCATAATAGCATATTGTTTCATCAATGTCAACATAAATTGTTCTCATTTTTTCTCCATTTTTACTCTATATTTTTCTTCTTCAAGGTTTATTAATTCCTCCGACTCCTCATTTGTTAAAAATTTAGGCTGTAGGTTAGACTCTATAATTTTTCTATAAATATTATTGTTCACCTCCTTGTTTGCCTCAGTCATTACTGCTGCGTCTGGAAATAGAGGGTGGGTTGTTTTACTATTGTTGTCAATTGTTTTCTTTGATTTTAAAAATAGTCGGGCCAACTCATTTATCTCTTTGGTTATTCGATAACTTTTTTCAAAACTACTGGATGTTACAAAAACTCCGTGATTTTGAAAAAAAACAATTTCCTCCGACACAACGTTAGTCAATCTACTGGCTGTCGCTGCTCCGGGTGCAGTATAATTAAAAAAAGAATAATTGTATTCTGAATATAAAAGCTCCAATATGTTTTTCGAATTGGTCGTGCAAAGAATAGCCAATAGATCAGAGGGGTGGGTATGTATTGTGCATTTATTTAAATGCAAATGGGCGCCGAGTTCCATAGAGGGTCGTCCACAAACAAAAGTTTGTTGCGCAGGATTTTCAACACTGCATATGCAAAAATTCTTAAAGAAACCCACATCCTTTAGTGAAATTCCGGATGAAGAAATTACTATCTTATTGCCCACCTTTAGTGAAATATTTCCGCCGGTTTTCTCTATTAAATTACTATTTTTTCCAACTTTATTTGAGTACTCAACAAAACTCAAGATCCCATCATAGACCTGTTCGATCTGCTTGATTAGGTCAAAATTTTTCTGCGTTTGATTTGTAAAAGAAAGTTTAATGCTTCCATTCGCAGACTTATTTATGTGAATAATAAAATCTGCAAACTCTCTTTGAGGTAAAATAAATTTTTGCTCATCTGGTTTTCTTTTCTCTATTGCTTTCGCTACTTGATCTCTAGTATAACCTCTGTTATTGGTGTCCCTGTGTATTTTCCAATCTTTCTTTAAAGTCTCTGGGGTTTCTATGTAGATCCGTATATCAGCCATACTTCTTAGGTTTGAAGTATATAAGGTATGCAACCCCTCATAGACGATGGTCTGTGCGGGACCGATCTCCACAGGGTCTCCAAACAAGCCAGTGTCGTGATTATACATGTTTCTACTTATTGGCTGTCCGTTTTTTAAAGAATGAATTTGAGCCTCTTCGTTTTTTAGATCATTTGCGGATGGGTTTAAGTGTGTGAATTTTTTCCAATTATCACTACCTCTTTCCCAACGGTGAGAATCGTCCCCACTTATAATAATTGAGTCTTCGTAAATACAGGAAATTATGTTTGAAATAGTAGTTTTCCCAGTTCCAGAAGGTCCAGTAATTGATATAAGTTTACAATTTTTCATAATATTTTCCTATTTCAAATTTTGTTTTTGTCGTTACAGATTCAAGTTTTTTCGAACAGTCATAGTCTTTTTTGCGTATTATTCTAAAATCCATACTTACTCTAGTTTCACCTGTTTTGTTGACTAAATTTCCATGTCTCAACTTATTTCCATTAAACATGAAAAGTTCTCCAAATTCTAATCTAGGTATTGGATGAAAATCCAAAAGTCCCACATCAGATTCGCACCAGACCGTATTTGTTCCATACATTTTTGTTATTGGAATTATATAATTCTCTTCACCATCTGGGTGGTTGAAATCTGAATCACAATGAAACGCCCCTACAGCTAAGTTTTCTGGTAAGTGGACTCTGAATGTTGGAGTTTTCTGATATAATAAATCTCCGTCATTCGGTTTGTAATTTTGCTCAACAACGTGTGCTACAAATTGCCGATAAAGATTTGAGAAAGGGTTCCAACCAGAATTTAATTTGGTATAAAATTTATCGTGAAAAATTGTACTTGAATCTTTTCCAACTTTAAAAAGCTGTGAATAACTTACTTCTTCAGGTATCAGAAGATGTAGACTTTCTAAATGACTACAGTCATACAAATCTTCAATATGTTTCTTAAAATCAAATTTCGATTGATCATATTTCACAACAAACATTACGCCTCTCCGTGAAATATTTTAAACCTATTGGAGTCTGATCTGCTGATTAATTCATTATCTGGATAAAAATATAACAACTCTGACTCGTTAATAGATGAGGCAAAATAGGAAAAATTACTATGCTTTTGAGACATTATAACCTTTTGGCTTTTTGACAATAAATGCAAATCAATATAAGTTTGTTCATAATCATGATTTGTGTCGGGAGTTTGAATGATATTGCACTTATTGGAAATCCTATCAATATATTCATTCTTTGTTTCTGGGCAATCAGAGCAAACATATATATTTAGTTTTTTGTGCGACTTTTTGATTTGATCCAAAACACACTTCATAGTCATATCATCCAGCCATTTTAGCTCCTTAGTGTGGATTTCAACGTGGTTCGGGTTAGTGTTGATTTTATCAGTCCTCCTTAGGTGGATCGACAAATCAACCTGAATATTTTCACCTACCAAATTTATCAATTTATTTTTTGCAGTGAATTCAGACAAAGCTTTGTTGTGAAATTTATAAAAAGAATTTTTATCCAAACCATATTTTTCGGCGAAGGTTTCTTTACTTAACACTCCACCGAGATAATCACTAAAATGAATTACTGGTTCGCTAGGAACTAAAGACTTTTCTGGTAAAAAATGAATATTGCTTGGTAAGTTAAAGTGTAGGCAAATGTTTTCCTTGAAGTAGTCTGTCCAGCGGGAGCTCGGCCAAGTATTGAGCTGGAATTGATTAAAGCTCAGATCACCACTTCCTTGAGGCCAATACAAATACAAATCAGAGTCATGCATGTATGCATATGCTGACATTAGAATTAGATCTTGAAGTCTGTCGCACAGACCAGACTTGGTGACGTTTGTCCATAAAATTTTTTTCATATCAATCTCCTTAAATGAATATCCAATTATCTGGGGTTGGGTTGCGATATATATTAACATCCCTATCTCTGCGGCCAAGTGTGTAGAGAAATTTTGGAATTTCTTTTATATTTTGGTTAGAAAATGATAGAAAATAAACAAGAACTGAGTAGCTAGAATCTATCATGTGAATTTCTTTGGCTTGTTCAATTATTTTCAATTGATCTATCATATTGTTTGACTTTAAATTTAGATAATATCTAGGCAAATTACTTTTCACATTAGGTATTCCAAGTCTACGATTAGGGTCATCATGTATTACTGCATAGTCTTTACCTAAAGAAGATACAACTTGCTCATATAGATTGTTTTCTGATTGGTCTCTACTTATATCAAAAAGTTTGACCCTATCGTTTAAAGATATATTGTGGTAATCATAAAAAGAATGAGAAAATGAGGAGCCTAGTCTTATTTTATTAGACAAAAAAGAACTCCATTGACCATAGTTATCAAAACAGCCTATCTTTAAATTATTGCAATCATAAAACTTACTATAATCAACAAAAACACACTTGGAGCCATCCCTAGGGCATCGCACAGGACTACCTGTTGTCATGCAATTTAAACAAGAGTCAACACCATTGTAATGATTTGACACATCAGCCAACTCGCACCTTATATTTGGAAAATCTTTGTACATGGATTGTATAACTTTTAGTCTAGATTCTGTTGACACTAGTATCACAAGTTCTTCGTATTTATTTGCATAATGAATGCACAATGAATTGCTAGTAAAAAGATCTCCAAAGCCTTGGTGATGAATGATTGTTGCTTTATTTTTCATAAGTGACATCCTTATCTATGCTGTATGGGTGATGTTCACATTTGTTGAAAAAATCTCTCCAATAGATATAGGTCTTATAATCATTAGGGGTGCCCCAGCAAATGTAATTCTTGACCTCAAAAGCTTTAACTTTTAGACCAGATTTTATATTTTGATTGAGAACATCATCCACATAAAATTCACCATTGGTCCTGATGTTTTCTTTGTAATTTTTTCGAAATCCATCCAGAAAATATTTTGCCTTCCTAAAAAACATTGTACCAATGATTGCATGTGTTTTTAGTGGATCATCATAAATAAACTTCTTGCAAGATACATGATGTATAAAATTATCTTCATCCACATCTAGCCACGCATATGAATCCGGAGAAACTTTGCTAGTTTGGTTGTTTCTGAATGTCCAAACAATAATGTCGTTATCCAAATCATTTACTAGGTCCAAGTATTGTCTGGTATCATAATATACTCCATTGTCGCAGGCTGAAATTAAAATTGGCTTTTCCAAGTCAACCCCAGCTTTTAGTAATCCTATTTCACACGTACACGCCTGCCCTTCTGTTGTTTGATTAATTGTTATGACTTGATTGTCTGGGAAGTATTTGTCTATCTTTTCTTGCAATTCAAAGTCGTCAATATGGTCCTGTAAACAGACAAACACATTGTGGTGAGACTTGGGTAAACAATTAACCGCTTGTATGACCATTGGGAGCCCATTAATATCCAAGAGTGGCTTGGGAACCTCATATCCGTTTGCAAAATAGCGGCTTCCCCTACCAGCCATTGGTAGAAGCAAAGTTGTCTCAGGTGTATTGCCAATAATTGGTTGTATTTTTATTATGTTTGAAAAATATTCAGACCAAGACTTATACATCTCCAAGTCATATGGTGTGCCCCATTGAAGCATGTTTTCTATTTCAAAAACACTTGTCTTTAAGTCGTCCTGAATCATTAGGTTATAAACCATGCTAACATAGTATTCATTATTAACAGTTAATCCCTTATCTATAAGTTCAGTGAAATATTTTTTAAGAATTGAACCTCTCTTAAAATAGTAAGTTCCATTTGAGGCATATTCGTTCATCTTATTATCTGTGAAGCTTTTCTTTTCTCTTATTTCCAATAATTCCTTATTCGATTCTTTACAGAATGCATAATTATCAGTCCCAAGCATGTGTGGGTGAAAACCTTTGTAACATGCTATGGCACCATCGAAACTACCATTTCTAGTATCTTCTAAAAACTTTTTGAAATCCCAATACGTACCATAATCACAATAACTAATTATCACCTCATCCTTATCATCAATGTGTTCGAAGATTTTTGAAACTGCGTCTACTGGTCCTTGTGCAGTTTTTATTTTGAAAATTTTACACCTTGGAGATAGTGATAATAAAATTTTAGCCATGTTTGTTTCATTTATATGCTTTTCATTGCATATAAATGAAACATCTGTTACGTTTGGAAACAAATCTAGAACATGCTTAATCATTGGGTGCCCATCTACTTCTATTAACGGTTTTGGAAGTTCGTATCCGGAATTCAGAAATCGTGTTCCCAAGCCAGACATTGGTATTATTAATTGCATATTACTCTCCAGTTTTTATATTTTGAAACCACTTGGTCATTTGGAAGGAGACCTCCCGATCTGTTTAAACAATACAAGTAGATGGGCTTTTGTTTTTTAAAAAATAATGATTCACTTTCCTCATTTAGGAAGCAAAAAGTGGCCCAAAAAGAATCGACAACATGAATTTCCACTGCCTCTTCTAGAACTTTTAGGTAGACAAATGGGTTAGCGGTCAAAATACCCAAATTAATAGTTGGGATTGATGTATTGAGACTTATTGGTCTCTCTTTTGTAGAATGAGTTATGTTATACTCTTTTCCATATTGCTCTACGAAGTCGTTGTAAATTTGATTTTCAAGATGGTATTGTCTAGTAAAATAAAAATTAGAATTTACACAAGATCTATCCAAACCATAACACTCATAAAATCTCAGTGCAAAATGCTTGGATTGGTTATTAAAAAAAGTTGAACGATATTCATCCTCCCTGAACCTATCTTGTTCTCCATGAAATAAGAAATCGGAATCCCTATGTATTCTTTTAATTTGATTCAAGAAACCATTTTGATTTAGAAGATTTTTATTCACATATTCTATCTGTAGATTCTTTATTTCTTTACCAAAAAAGCCTAAAAAATACGCAGAGTCCTCTCGAACATATAGAACTACTTTATCATAATTTGAGCAATAATGCCTCACTAACGGCAAGCAATTCAAAATGTCTGTCCAACCTTGATGAAATAATACAATTGCAGATTTCATTTTAAAAACTCCATCATTTTTTCTACATCAAGTGTCCAATTGGAATTCAATCCTGCATCGAGGGGGATAAGTTGATTTTTTAAGTAAACCGCTTGATTAAACTTGCAATCATTATTCCACCCAGCTACACTTTCGTTTGAATATTTTATAGTTACATTGTTTCCTGATATATCGATTATTTCTCCCACCTTAGAGTCAATAGTTTCGACTCTCATAAACTTCTTGAAGCCTTGTGGTTCAATATGTTTTGTTTTGTTGTAATATCTGGTATTTGTGGATTTAAAGCAAAATTTAAATCTTGAATTTACATCAAAAAATGTAGGAGAGGAAATTACTAGTAATTTTGCATCCTCACTACTGAACAGAACATTTGCGAGACCGCCGCCGATGGGGCCGACTATCTCCTTTGCGTTACTAAAAAGTTTTATTTTTTCAACCATATCTAAATTTTCAGTAAACACTTCTTTATAGCCACTTTCTTCCAATCTTCTCACTAGGTCGTCTTCGCACATCAACTTTCTTCTAGTGGTATAATTTGTGCCTATATTTGAAAGGTTATTATGGATCCAAGTTCTCCTAGAGATATAAATTTTCTGCGGAAGGATAGATCTTGGTGATTTTCGACATGCAACTTTTTTTATTTTCTCAAAAAAATCATAAACTTCGGATCGAGGAGGTAAGTTAGAATCATGCCCATGTGTATATGAAGAGGAGATAAATATTTTCTCATACAACACATCATCTTTTGCAATCACCAAATCTTCACTGGTGATTCCTAAGATAGAAAACATATCTAACACAAACTTGTAAAACTCTTTTTGTTCTGAATTTGATTTGCTTATTAAAAGTTTTAATTTTGGATTTGTCTTCTTTAGGTGAAAATATGAAATTAAATAAGGCAAAGAATCATAAATGAAATGATAATAATTGTCAACATTATAAACAAAGAAAAACAATGGATCACTGAAGGTAATATGAAAATTATTTGAGACATTCTCAAGGCTATTTGAAACGGATGATTTTTCTAGAGACAAAATCCTCTCCTCTATTGGTCTAACAATAGAGTGATCATCAAAGATATGTAGGAGTATATTTGGGTAAAATAAGTTTTCCCCAATCAACTTAACATTACTTAAGTTATAAATTCTTATTTCCCGTTCATTTTCATCTTTTTTTAAAAATAAATAATTAGACTCAGTTTTTACTAGTGGTTGAACGTTCACTTAATTCTCCTTAAATATTCGCATGTGCGACATAATAAATTTTAACCTTCATCTTGAAGCTGCTGCTTTAAGCCAATCACTTAGCAAGACTTTTGGTGACCATTTCAAGACATGTTTTGCCTTTTCATTATTTGCTTCTGTGAATCTTGATTCGCCAATCCTAGCTGGGATGTGATTGGAATCTCCTCCAATCATTTCAACTAGATCTAAAATACTATGCTGTATACCACAGCCAATGTTGAAAATTTCTCCAAAACCTTCTTTAGAATAAGCGGCGCAAATATTTGCCTCAACAACGTCACTCACATGTGTATAATCTCTAGTTTGTAATCCATCACCAACTATCGTCATTGATTCATTATTCTGTTTTTGCTTTAAAAATAACCCTATAACTGGTGCATATTGACCCTTGGTGGGCTGTCGTTCTCCGTAAACATTGAAGTATCTAAAGGTTATAGTTTTTAGTCCGAACAAGTCATTATACATGCGACACAATTCTTCACCAGCGACTTTCGAGACAGAGTATGGATTTAAGCAATCAGCTGACATTGTTTCAACCAGTGGTGGATTATTTTTCAACCCATAAGCAGAAGACGTCGAAGAGTAAATTACTCTATCTACATTATTTGCTCGTGCAGCTTGCAATACATTGCATGTTCCAAGCACATTAATTGAGACTGCTCCAGTGGGGTTCTCAATTGCAGGTTGTATCCTAGCCTCTGCGGCTAAGTGAAACACAACGTCTACACCTTCGAAGAGAGGTTCTATTTTTTTATAGTCTCTAATATCATATTTGTAATTATCAGCCTTATCATTCCAGTAAAAACTATCATGTGCATCTGAGAACTCATTGTCGATGACTACTACATCCAAACCTAGTGAAACCAGTCTATCTACTAAATTAGAGCCTATAAAACCTGCTCCACCTGTTACCAATACCTTTTTCATATCTTATCTCCTAAAAATTCTAAGAGCTTTTCGACTCTTTTATCATACGTGTGTTTACTAGCTAATTCCTTACCTTTCTTTGAAATTTTTCTTATTTCGTTTGGGTTTTGTTTTAAAAAACCTATCTTATCTAACATATCATAGTGTGACGAATATAGGACGCAATTCTCCATATCAATAAAACCAAGCTTGAGATATTGATCATTATAGTTTGTAAGCAACATAGTTTCACATCCTATTGTCTCAAAGGACCTATAATTTATGTCATTAGAAATGTTTTTATTGAAGTGAATTTGATAAGAATTTATCGCTCGGACCATATCGTGACCTATTACGAAAATATCTTTCTTCAAACCATATTTTTTTTCTAAATCATCAATCATAATTTTTCTATTTGCATAGTTTCCACAAAATCCTACAAAAAACTCTCTCTCATCTCCAGTATTGAAAATCAAGGAGTCATCATGAGCATTTGGAAACCAAACTCTGTTTTTACCAATTGCATAGTCTCTGGTAGAGTGAAGAAGTAAGTTGTACTTACCTTTATTAAATGTTTGATCAAATACATAAGTGCCTCTGCAATGTGCATCGATGCTCCACAATAATTTATATGAATTGACGCTTGACAAATCTGGTATCCAGTTTGTTGTATCGTAATTCTCCAAGTTGATAATCAAATCAAAACAGTCAAATGAGATGTTATCATTAAAGTTTTCATGACCCAAACCCCACACAACAGTGTCCCAGCCAAACTTAACAAAAGATCTCTGTAAACAAAAACATTCTCTAAAGACCTTATTTGATTCATGGCGGCTGTTTTCTTGAATAATCAATACTTTCATAGCATTTCTCCGTGCGCAAGATCGCAAGGCGTATCATCGCCATTAAAGGCTTGTCCTATAAAATACCCTTTCTTTCTTTTTGTCGGGAATGGCTTTTTTTCAAAGAATTCATCATGAACGAGGCTACTATCTTTTACAATCGGATAAATGACTTCTCTTAAGAAATTTTGATCAACCTGCCAAAAGTCTCCCATAGCATATTTTGAAACCAAATGTTTCATATCCCCTAAGAATGGATTTTTCACACCCCACATTCCACCAAGAATCTCTGTTTTGTGATATGGATGGTCTCTCATTATGTGGAAGTTTTTGTCGGTTTGAAGCCACTCTGATACTGCCTCTGCTTCTCGACCATTCAATCTTGAGTCGGTATCTCTAGAAATCATAACATCTGCGGATAAATCGGATGCATCTAAAAACCTCCAAAACATACCAGTCCAATCTCCATCCTCAGACTTTAAGACAATTTCAGTATTAGTTCGATTACGCAAGTCTTCTATAATTTCTGAAGGAGTAGACTGTCCAATGTGAAATCTGCAAATCCAATCTGGATAATGTTTCAATGCTAATTCAACATTTCGGATTGCGCCGATGCAATATTTGGGATCAGATCCCCAAAGACTAAAGGATATTATTTTTTTCATTTGCTAAAGTACTCCCTAAATTTATTAGTGGCATTAAGCCCAAACACATCTGAGTATTCCCAGAACACCTTCTTTTCTTCAATAAACTTTTTCGTCATTGTCTTTTTTGAAGTAGTCAACCCTTCTTCATTAAAAAGATAGGCGCCATATACTCCATCTATCTTTTTAAATTTAGATCCTGCCCTAACTGCTCTTAGCCACATTTCGTGATCGCCGGCATATCTTAGTGATTCATCAAAAAGTCCACTTTTGTCATGCATACTCTTCCGCCAGACAGGCATACATCCGGGTAGACACTTTACCATGTTTTCTGGTGAGAAAAAGGATGTAGGATAGACTGTTTCAGTCTCTATGTTTTCAATTTTTTTCGTAAAAGCATCTTTAGTTATGAAAGTTTCTGCGTATACTAAGTCTATGTTCGGATTTTTTTCTAGAGAATTTATCATGACTTCAATTTGATTTCTAAACCTTAAGTCATCTAGATTGGCATTTGTGATGTATTTTCCACTTGCAATTTTGATAGCCTCGTTCCAACATCCATAGATGCCCGGATCACTATCTAATCTTAGATATTTTATGTTTTTAAATCTACTCTTGTACTCATTGATCAGTAACGCCTCAGCATCTGGTGATGCAGCATCGACAATTATGAGTTCGCAATTCTCAAAAATTGTCTGCTTAACAATGTTGCTCAAAAATCTATCTATAAATTTTCCGGCCTTAAACATTGATGTGATAATTGAAACTTTAGGAATTTTTTTCCCCTCAATCTTGAGTCTGGTCCTACCAGTAGATAAGAATTCTATAAAGTCATCTAAGTTTTCTTGTTGTTTCTGTCTTATAAAATTAATAAGATCCAACCCCTTAAGTTTTGAAAACCACTCCTCGGATGCACAACCTAGATTTCCGTTTGTAACCAAGGAGCAATTCAACATCCTTGCTTCTGTTGCAAGTCTACAAAAACTCTCCATAACTTGAGGAAAAAACACAAATTTTTCAATCTGAGATAATTCATGCATAATTTTATCAAAGGAGTTTTTTTGAATCGATTTGTAATTTAAATTATTTTTAATACAAAAAACTTTAGATTCAAAAGTTCCCTTGATGGGATTGTTGGATTCTAAAAAGGCATGTCCAATGACTTTTTTGGCCGCTGATAGATCTTCAAGTAAATCCAAGCACTCTTTGGACCAAAAGCTGCATCCAAAATTAGCTACGTTGTCCAACAATAAGTTATTAACGATATTGTTGGCGTGAGATTGTGACTGGCAAAATACCATCTCAGCTTTTCTGTAGAAGTCTGAATAAATGATTTGATCTGCTGGTATTAAGTGTTTTGGGAACTTTGAAACATCTCGAGTTCTTGAGAACTTGTGGTCATGTTCAATAATCACATATCTCTTATGTTTAAGAAATTCGATACTAGTTTCTGTAAGTTGAGTGAAGTTGGAAATGATCCACAAATCATAGTCCTCAGAGCATGAAAAGTGAATACTCTTTTTCCTCACTACATCATACCGAGAAGATATTTTTTTAATTAAAAAATCATCTACAATTTCTGCTCCGCCATGGACCTCTTTCAAAAAAAAATCCGAAATGAATGCTATTCTCATAATATCTCAATTACCTCTGATGTGTTTATGATGGAGTCTCCCAAAACACTATCTACAAAACCCTCATAGAGAGTTTCTGTATTGAAGTTTTCATTTACCAACCCTTGTAATTCAACTGCTTGCTGTTTATATTCATCCCAACGCTCATGAACCATTGTTAAGGCCATCTTGTAGGAACCTTCTTCTGCATGGGCCCAGTTTGATCCTTGCTCGATAACCCCTTCCCATAAAGTTTCTTGGGCGACGGGCTTCAATACATAACTGATGGCAGCAAAATAGTTTTTATCATTATAACTGAGAAAATCTGTTTGACCAGACCATGGAATTGTAACGATTGGAAGAGCACATCGAGCTGCTTCGAATAGTGGGAGACCGAATCCTTCACCGTGGGCGATGTTAATTAAAGATTTTACTTTATCATGCTCATAGAGGGCTTTCATTTGCCCTTCAGACAAGTCTCCATGAAGCAAGGACACAGAACACTTTCGATTAGGGAAAGACTCTAAAATAGTCCTTAAGCGACCCTCAGTTCCATCTAAATCAATACGCGAAGATCCTTTCATACAAGTCTTTAGAACAAGACCCACTTCTTTATCATGGAAATTCTCAACAAACCATTTAATAGTATTGTTAAAATTCTTTCGAGGTCCAAATTGGGACACGCATAGGAAATTAAAGTCATGTCGAGGGTTGAATCCAATTATCTCCTCCGTATTTTGTGCTAGAGGAGTTGTTTCATGAACAACTTCAATTGGGGTTTCAAGTCTATAATCTTCCCCAGTTTGCAATTTTGCGACTGTATTTTCATAAGTTTCTTTTGCATGATTTGAAACAACAAGGATTTTATCCATCTCATTGCCCTTTTGGAGCCAGATTGGTGCAACCCTATCGGTTTCTATACCAGCAGTATAGCCAATGTTTACTGGACACATTTTTTGGAATTCATTTGGGATTGTAATTTGCAAAGAAATGTCTGGTTGTAAAGCCTTTTGTTGAAGTAGAACTTGAGTTTCTCCTATGCGAGCATCCATCCAGTCACGTTCTTCATTATTATTCCAAATCCAATTTGTTTGACCCCATGGGATTGGTTGA
>Ga0209337_1001728_pt1 | contig 16382 bp, 20 predicted proteins | sample LinPmetageLP53_FD_184044 | JGI IMG/M metagenome (GOLD analysis project Ga0209337, IMG submission 184044) | Marine viral communities from the Pacific Ocean - LP-53 (SPAdes) (version 2) | ecosystem: Environmental > Aquatic > Marine > Oceanic | place: Pacific Ocean | collected 2010-02-08
GTGCTTGTTTTATTCAGATCGCGATCTATGTACAATTTCATTTCATTATCTTTGACAGTCAACACAAGGTGTTTCCAACCTTCTGTGGGAAACTGGACAGCTGTTGTGACGGCTTTCGCACCATTGGCATAAGAGTGTATACCTTGTAGCTTACCATCCTTCTCTCTAAGTGTAAATTTGTTATTTGTCACGGTACCGCCTATTATTATTCCGTTATTCCCAGCAGCACCATTATGTTGCCCTGAGCCACTGAGCCAAACAGATAGGCTACGCTGTGAACTGTTTGCTGGAAAATCTGGTGTCTTCTCATTAATGTAATAGAGGCTTTGATTGTCAGAGCCTGATAGATACAAGCTATTGTATATTTGTCCATTATGCTTGACAGTAATATTATTGGAAACTTTTGGGAATACAATCTGCTCTTCATGGGTATCATTAACCACAGACGCAGAAACATACGGCTCACCAGATACCTGATAAGACCCAACATTCCTTAAACCACTACCATACACATTGTTACTCATTATTACTCCGTAATGCCGACACCAGTTAAGGCATACATAGAACCAGTTGATATTTGGGTTAACGAGGCGTAAAGGGTATAATCTGTACCGGCTGATGCGCTAAGGTATATTTCTTTACATTTTAATTTAAATGTTTGCTGTTCTCCACCAGCAATAGTGAATTTATTTCCGTCTGGGCTGTTTGATGCAAAGTGTACGCTTAAATCATTTGAACCCGACAGATTCAAAACAACAATTTCTTTTGCAACTTGGGGAAAAGTGATTGTATCTATCCCACTCAGTCCATCAGAGCCATCCAAACTACCAGTCGCACAATAAGGTCGACCAGCTACTTGATAAGAACCAACGTTTCTTAAACCTACTCCATATACAGTGCTAGACATTATAAACCCTCCAAGCTGCTAAATGAATACATCCTTCCAACCTCAATATTTGTAACCTCAGCAAGAATTTGTATTCCGGCTTGTTCTCCACTAGCTACAGAGACACGTAGAGAAGTACATTTTGCATCCATGTCTATCTTTTTACCAGCTGGTAAGATTAGTTTGTTTTCTGGGCTGGCTTGAAAGTATATTTGAACATCAAAAGAACCAGTGTTATGTACCAAGATTCTCTTTGTAACAAACGGAAACGTAAATAACATCTCAGTTTCATCAAAAACAGACGCAGTTAGATAAGGAGAACCTGCAACTTGATAAGAGCCGACATTCCTTAAACCTACACCATATACATTATTCGCCATATTTAAATCCTAATTTCCTAAATAAATAGTTTATTTTCTTTGTTTTTTCTCTTCTTTCTTTCGTCGACGAATAGCGCGTTCTTTTGCTCTTCTCTTCTTCTCGGAAGGCTTGGTGAAGTGACGACGATCTTTTGCCTCATCGATTATGCCAAGTTTCTTACATTTTTTTATAAAACGCTTTATGACTTTCTCTATGTTGTCCTTTCTTCGAACCTTTATTGAATAGTTGATACCCATTATTTACCTACCATTTTTGACCATATTGCAGATGTTTTCCCCATGACTGACGATATATCAATACCGGCATCTTTTGGATCAACACCGGACAGCGGCCCTTGTCCGTTATCGCTAGTTGGAGCAGGTGCTGGGGTGGTGCCTTCAAATAGGTTTACTCCATTGTATGCTTCTCCGCCAACGGCTTCCATTATTTTTTTTCTTTTATCTTCGAGTCTCACTTTCGCTTGATCATCTGTTTCGTATTGTGGCTTTTGCTTTGTCGGGAATCTTTGCTTAGTCTCAACGATTGTTTGTTGCCCCATACCTCTCGCCACTTCAGATACAATTGACGAAAGAGTTCCATCTTCGAAGATAACTTCTTTAATGCACTCTTTTATCAATGGCTTAAGTATTTGTTTTAATTCATTCTTGTTCATTTAATCCCTCAATATCTTACTAAATAGATTGTCTATTTGGTTTTCTTTGTTTTCTCTCATTTTCACTTTAAACATATCAGAGCCTAGGTCTCTTCTCTTTTCATCCGGATATACATAAGCATCCGGAGTTGACGGCTCAGATACAATATCAAAACATATTAATTGAAAATCTTCAGCAACGACAGACTGTCCGTTCATATCTTCATTCACAGAGCCAAGTCCACGCGAAGATATCCCTAGTTTGACACCAGCGTTGATAAGGTCTTTAAGGATACGACCAGATGGAGTATCAAGAACTTTGATTTTCCCCATAACATCATTTCCTTGCCACCAACACTCAACGATCAGGTGCGATACATTTTTAAGGTTGATAACAGAATCATCAGGATGATCTAACTCTCCTGTTGCTCTGTTGTCTTTTACTATTCTTTGATAGTTGTTTATTTCTTTCTCCAGAACTTTCTTTGGATAAACTCGTCCGTTTCCGTTTTTCTTGCCAGCTGTTTGAATACGACCGGTAAGATATACGGCACCGTTCTCGATTACTTCTTTCTTCTGTCTTTCACTTAGTAAATCAAGACAACGTCCATTTGGACACAGTTCAAAGAATTCTGTTAATAATTTTTTACTCATTTCTTTTCTCCACTATTTGAACATTCCCATTTTTCTAGCAAGTGCTAATCGTGCTGCTTTTTTCTTAGCTTTTTCCGGATCTTTCTGGGCCTGTTGTTTGATAGCATCATCAACAAAATGTTTTTTATTAGCTTGTTGATTGCTAGAAACGCCGACCGGTTTTTTCTTATCACCAGAATCATCATCACTCAATCCACCGTATGGGTTGTTTGGATCTACTCCGTATGCTTTTGCGACTGCTTCTTTGTTCATAGGGGTCCCATCAGCAGGGCTGAACTTTTGCCCTTTTTTGTAAAGCAAGTCAGCTGCCATATATATCTTTCCAGCAGCGAATTTATCACCGTCTGCTGCATTGATAAAGTATTGTGTCATAGCTTCTTTGTTAATTGTGCCATCAGATGACGAGAAGATGTCAGGCATCTGGTTTTCTTCTAAAACCATCTCAACCTCTTCTTTAATTATTTTTCTCAATTGTTTGTTTGTAATATTCATTTATCTGTTTCCTTTTATAAATTAAACACGGGCGCAACCCGCTTGAGTCAGCTGCCTGAACAGCAACGACGAACTGGTTGTAACATCCACTTAATCATAATATCTTCCTTTTGTTATTAATATGTTCTTCTTTTCTTGGTATTCTCAATCCGAAGTCATCGACCAACATTGAAATTAGATAAGATGTTCCAGCAGAGATCCAACCACAGATAAAGAAATTAGCGATTGTGTAATCAAATGTAAATAGTTCTGTTTGGTTGTTAACGCAAAATAAAAATGCGCCAACCCAAAACCCCATACATAGAGGACAATAGAATAAAAGCGTCCACATTTTGTTTGGGTCTTTGTTTGGTCGGAGGGATTCGAATATCTTGCCATATACAAGAATAAACGTTAAGCCGTAAGCAGCTAATATAAAATTTAACAATTCAACTCCATTATTCACTCGGCTCTTTTGATATTTGAGTTGCGTAAGCATCATTGAAGCCCGTTGAACCTCTATCTGATAACTGCCCCTCTAACCACTTCATGTCCTTTCCAGACTTTAAATATCTTATATTTAACAAATGGTTTCTTAGTAAACTTTTATAAGACTGTTCGGCTTGCCCTGTGTCTTGTTTCTCAAAAGAATAGTCTGTTGCTAGCTTGGAAGTATCACCACCAAACCCAGCATCGCAATCATCGTTTGGATCATCAGGGGTGCTGTTGCTATAATCAAATTTCGAGTTACCCTTCTCGGTCTCTCTTTTACTGTATTCACCAGAAGCTTCTATCTTGTTCCAGACTTTCTCTTTAGCAACATCAGTAGTTCCAACAAAGTGATCCGATGTTACTCCGAAACCTTTGTCTTTTGCTATTGCAAATAACATATCATACATCATTTTTGAAAAACCTTTTCCTCTCGCTTGCTCTTCAACATAGACACCACTTACTTGATAAGTTTTTGGCACACAAGGCTCTCCTGTTTCGTCATAGCCCATATACCCAACAATATACATTCCGTTATCTACAATTGTTGGCATCATATGATATAATATAATCTCTCCATAATCCTTACCATCGTCATGATATAGAGATAGTGGACCGAACCTATCTGGTTCATAATCATACATTGGACTCTCTGTTAGGAATTTTCTCCAACCTTCCATTATAAGCTTCATCAGTAAGTGTACCTTCCATAGAAATATGGAGAGAACATTCCTCGCTGTTTTATAGAACCTTTTTCGTCCTCATGAGGAACCTCTCCAAGTTCGGTTGAGTTATCTCCATCAGGATTCAATGTTGCATCTTCCATTTGTTCGTCGTGACCTTTTGTAGCCTCAACGTATGGAGCTTCTTGTCTCATCCACTCAGATATTTGAAATATTGTTGTTTTGAGAGCGTCTCTTTCAACTGCTTCATGAAGCTTTCCTTCTAGGGAGCCATATACATTTCCACCTTGAATTGAATCATATTCGATAACACCCATTCGTCTAAGATGTTCCATCAGTCTTGATTCTGCTCCATAAACGATTTCGGACATTAAATCTTTTGCAAAAGCAACAACTTTCTTTTTTTCTGTCATAACGATGATATCAATATCTTTATGGTCAAAGATCATAAGATCTCCGTTTAAAGCCTTTCTCATGTTCATTTTAAAGTCAATACGTTTTTTGTTTGAGTTTTTGATCTCAACACTTATAGATGGCTTGACTTTGACGCTAATAGTCTTGTCGATGTCTACTGTGACTATATCTTCCGGTGGTAATATTTTAACTTTCATTTTTATTGATCTCCGCAATTAAGTCTTGGATATAAAATACGTCCTTAACCATACTTTCTGTTATTGGTTGTCTTGAAAAGTCTTCTAGTCTTTCTTTGACTTTGAGAAGTTTATCTGCATAGTTGGTTTCGGAAAGAGTTTGTATCGTATCCTTCAATCTTCCAAGTTCTTCATTCATAAACGATTTCAGTCCCAAACCATTGTCTGAGAACGATGTTATATAATTTGTTAACAAACCTCGTTGTTCATCCCTAAGAGTGTGTTGATATGTTTCATTAAATTTATTTACAAAAGTATTATAAGCCAAACTGTCAAGAGTTTTCATTTCTTCGCTTTTAAGAGCCGTAGGTTGAGAAATAACAAGGGTTTTTACTCTATCCTCTATCAACAGTCTAGTCTTAGGTTTGGAGCCCTTAGAATAGAAATATGAGCCAACTGTTGCTATATTTTTATAGTTGGGTATAAAATTTGCAAAAACGCTTGAAGAAACAGATTCATTTATCTGCTTGATCAGTTGAGTTTGGGAATTGAATATTTCCTTTCTGTCAAGTTCATTCCAATCTTTTCTAACTTCGGTCATGAAGCGAGTTGCAAATTCCTCGGAAAGATTTTGAGTCTCAAGTAGTTGTTTATATTGTTGCAAGTCATTATACAACGGAGATCCCTTTGAGAAGTTATTCTTTAGAATCTCGACCACTGTTTGTTTTATAGTATCGTCCTTTCGTACGATTGCTTTTGTCATTTCTTTGATTAGGCATTCGTAAAGAAAAGCGGTATTTCTTTTCTTATTGTGTTTCATCTTCATTCTCCTTTTTGAATAAACCTTCTAATAGCGCTTCGACATCACGAGAGACAGCAAATAGCTTGTCTTCATCTTTGTCCATTTGTTCATACATAGTATTTAGGCTTCCATAACCATAAGCTCCTTGGAACTTCGTTCTTTTTGTTGTACCATGCTCTCCGCCTCTTGCTACATTCTTTAAATGCTTTGTTACTCCACCTTTGTTAGTCGTTGGTGGTTTTGTGATTGTCTCATCACGTTTGGCGGGTGGAGGTTCGGCGAGGAGATCAGTATCACCCCCTTCATCACCGCCAGTTTCACCAGCAATGTCCTCACCTTCCCCTCCGAGATCAAGGTCACCTCCAAGGTCACCTTCGGCTCCACCGAGGTCTCCAAGACCACCGGCAAGACCGCCGCCTCCAGCATCACCTTCAGCTGCTTCTCCACCTGCGGTGGCAGCTTCCAATTTGGCTGAATACTTTTTATCAAAGAACATCTCTCGTTGGTTTCTAAGAAATTCATCCTCAGACATTCCGAGAAGATTCTCGGCAATCCAACGTTTTGAGAAATAACCCTCGGTTGCAGCAGCTGCAATATCAAACTTTTGTTTCCAATGTTCAAGCTCTTGTAGTTCCGCAATCTTCGAAGGATTGTTAAGATATAATTTAAAAGAAAGAAGATCGTCCTCTCTGTATCCGAGAGTATATAGGTGTATAATTCCTACCTTTTCAAGTTCAGAGATAGCCACTCTTTGTAATCTCTGGATGGTTCTTGCAAAACGTATGTCTTTCTGTGCGAGAGTTGTTTTGTCCTCTGTCGCTCCTTCTCCCATCGTCAAGTATGATTGTGGTATTTTAAGAGCGGAGAACAGTTTATCTCTAAGGTATTTGACATCATCGATACCTCCGTTGAACTGGGCACCGGGAAGAGATGTTATATCTGTACTTGAAGACCCTCCGCGAATTGGAATGTAATAGTCTTCTTCAACCGACATTGGGTTGTAACGAAGATCAATTTTGCCGGTCTTTGGATCGACTACCTGATGTCGTTTCATTTGAGTCATAACTTTCTGCATGTATTGTTCAACCTCTTGAGGAGGAATACCTCCAACATCGATCTTAAATACTCGTCGCTCTGGTGCACGAACAATACGATAGGCCATCATAGCATCTTCTAACAAGATAAGTTGTCTATAAATACGACGAGCCGGCTCTAGAACAGATGTTCCATAGGGAGCATGCTTATCGTTCCCTAGGATGCGAAAATGAGCTACTTGCCAGTTTTCAAGCGTCATAGCAGCAGTGTTCCACTGGTATTGGACATAATTTGGATTAGTCGGATCTTCTCCTTCAAGTCTTTCAATTTCCTGAGGAGGGAGCCCAATGGCAGCTCTAATTCCTAACTGGTCATCTATATCAAGATAGAGAAAGAAATCTCCATACTTGCACATTGTCCTAGCCCAACCAAACAAGTTGTGCTCAATATTTAAAATGTTATGATAAAGATTTTGTAATATATGTTTGATTTCTTCATTCGCGCACTTAATCCTTAGCATTGGACGTATGTCTGTGTGAGTTGTCATCTCATCAGCATAGATGTCTAATGACGAAGCGATCTCCGGAACGTATTCCATTTCGTCAAAATCAACATATCTCTCAGATCTATTTCGATTGGAGATCATGTTCATTGTAATATTATTTAACGGATTATGTTCTCGTTTTTTAAACTGTTTTCCGGAAGCCGATTTAAAGCGACTTGAATACATATCCAGTTGAGTCCTTTTCAGCTGTCGACCAGTTTGTGTTCTCCTCTGGGTTATCGGACCAGAGAACAGTCTTGTAAGTGCCTTAAACAAATCTGATTGTGGATTGTAGGGCGACTTTTTATTATATTTTGCCATATGTTAACCTTTTTGTAGTAAATAGTTGTATTATACCATAAAGTAAGGGGTTTGTCAACTCATCCCTTGAAAATCCAAGCAAATTCTGTTGCCACCTGTATCTCTTTCTCATACTTCTTTTCAAATTCTTTACTATATTCTTTCATACCCGGAATTGCTGTGTTGATGGTTCGACCTGTTGAGTACATTCCATCTACCATAGCTTTCTTATATAAAACTTCTTTCTCGGATACTTCTAGTGCTGTATCTCTTACCCAGCATGCAATAGCTAAAGACATTATCAAATCGTCATGATAACTTCTCATTGCTTGTGGTTTTCCATTGTTCCAAATAAATGTTTTTGTTTCCGAGAATAAACGTTGAGACTTTGTTTTTACCAATTTATTCCTGATGTATTCTTCGAGCTTTGCTACAATCAGAGGTCTTGTTTTTGTTGACGTTGTGAAACCCATAACAGCATTTGAACTATATTCTCCCGTCAAAGCATCCACATACTCATGAGTTCCTTTTATTGAATAGTATAGGTTAGGGTATTCCAAGTCTCGTAGTTTCTCGCAAACAGAGATTCCAATACCAATATTTTCAACAACCAAAAGACATCCGCCATATTCTTTCCCTGCGTCGTTTAAAATACGAGCGAAGTGATCTAGTGTCGGCTTACCTTGATATTCAGCAACCGCTTCCATTGTGTCTGTTCTCATTACATGAAATACGGAACTATCAGCACCGTCACCTCTAGCAACGTCTGCTACTAAAAGATAAGGCACACCCTCTTGATACCTCTCCCATATCCACATATTGCGATCCCAACCGGTTCTATATTCTGGTTCACAAACTTGTTGTTGTATCCAAGAGATATCATCAGGGTGAATAACTGTCTCGCCCGATGTATTGAAATTACATTCAAGCTCTTGTGCTATTTGTCTTCTCGACATATTCTTGGTTTCTTTCTCGAACCAAGCTTGGTCTCGTTCGGGATGAACATCCCAAGGCAACGAAACAGGGTGAAATTCATTATCACCGTTCTCTGAGTCTACATAAGTTCTATGAAACCAGTTCCCAACACCCATAGGTGTCGATAAAGCTATGCAGCGTCCACCAGTTGATAGAGTAGGGTAAAGCCCTGCCCAAAGCTCTTCGAGCCCCTCAACGTGTGCCGCTTCGTCAATAATGAGTAAAGACAGAGCTTCCGAACGACCAGCGTCTGCTGATGTCCCAACTGCTTTGATAGTCGAACCGTTTGAAAGTTCAAACGAGTTTCGGTTATCGATTGTGATCTTAGCCACCTGCATCCAAGGCGGAAGGTTCTTCATTACTTGTTTTACCTTCTTGACCAAGTTGGCTGCTGTGGTAAACTTTGTTGCCATGACCAAGATATTCTTTTCTTTGTGAAACAACATAAACCAAACAGCATAGGCAGCAGAGATCGTAGAGATACCCAACTGTCTTGCTTTTAGTATAACTGTGAAGCGATAATCGTTGAAATCATTAACTAGGTTATCCTGATATGGATACGTGTTAAACGGAATGAGCCCGCGAAGTGGGTGAGAGATTCTGCAATAGTTATTGATAAAATATACAGGTTCTTTCCCAGACTTTACGATCTCTTTTATAATCTCTTTCTTTGATAGCTTTAGTGACATGATGTCCTATTGTTTATGATCCTAAGATTGCTTCAAGTGCTCTTTTAGCCGCTTCAGAATCAACTGTTTGTGCTAGTCTTTGAAGATCTTCGGGTGAGTCCATCGAGTCGGCTATTTGAATAAGTTCATCACGAGCAGCTGCTCCGGGAGAACCTGCTATAGAACCACCAGCATCTGGGAGTTCGCGGAATTCATCTCTTAGTTCCGGTCTCAGGTTATCAATATCGTTGCTATCCATTTCTGTTATGGTAGCTTCTAATTCTTCTTTTATAATTTGCTTTAGTCTTTCTTTTGATATTTTCATTTTTGATTCGCTCCTTTTTTGCGTGTGTCGTTACTCGGACGTTTGTCTGAGAACTGATCTAAAAACTTTCGTGTAATCTTCCTTGAGTCTTCGATAGCTGGTTCAAGTTGTGGTAACTCCTTGAGCCCTGATATCTTGTAATGTTGCTTTGCATTTACAAAAGAACGTACCCTAGAGGTTGATTGTACAAGAACATCCGCATCACCATCTTTTGTAAGTGTCACAGAATTTCCTGTTATCTTTCTATATTCCTTTTGAAGAAACTTTTTGATCTCATTCATCTGACGATCTATATCTCCAGCAAAGTTTTTTGTATAGATGTCTTTAAGAAGAACATCTGATTGGTAGGAAAGGCATAACCTGTTTCCATAAAACTTAACAGAAAAGCCATCAATAACTCTTGAGTCATTTAGAGGGCATCCGTTTTCTCGCTTCAGTCCCATGCTTTTGGTCTCATCAGGACGAACGTAACGCTCATCGTGTGCTCCATCGTATCCATTTGCTGCCGCTTGGGCAAGTCCTTGTATAATTTCTAATGTTGTGCTACTCATTATTGGGTCTCCATCCTTTTAACCAACGTTCTTCTCGGCCTTCAATCCATTGAATATAACACTTTTCACAACATTGAAACTTTGACATATAAACATCATCGTTAGATTTGAAGGAGTATGTATTACAAACGGGACAAGAACGCTTGGTTTCTTTTGTAAATAGTTTATTTGAAACAAAAACTCCATTTACTTCAACGTGTTCTTGTTCTTCTTCGTTTCTTCTTTTGTAAAGGTCTTTCAATTGTTTGACGTATTCTTTCTCTTTTTCATCAGTCCATTGACTCTTAGGGTGTTGGACTGTCTTGTCTCCATACTTTTTTGCTATCTCTTTTTCAACCTTTACAATATAGTTTGGATCTTTCTTTTTCATTCAACCGCCTTTGCTATTGCTATCGTAGTTCCTACACCAGTAATTAGTCCTAAAGTGAACCAAAGTTGTTTTTTTGGAGGAGTTTTTAGCTTCTCTAAGCTCTCTATCCGCTTCTGTTGGGATTCAATCTTGGATACTAATACTTCCTTTTGGTAGAGATGTTCCGATCTTATCTCTTTGATTTCTTCATTTTTCTTTGCTAGGACCATGCCGACTTGATAATCAAGCTCAATCCGACACATGTCTTCAGCCTTTGATACTTTATCAGACAGCAACTGAGCTGCCTCATCATTGAATAAACGTCCAGAGAAAGGTGCTGGTTCTCCTGCTGAGATATAAGTATATTCTGGACTGACTCCGTAAGCCAAGCTGGTTAATAATATTAAAATCATTTTTTAGTTATTCCTATGTCTTGAAACACATCATCAGGTGATGTGGTTTGTTCTTTTAGTTTCTCAAGCTTCTCTTTTCGTTCCTCTTGGAGTCTGTCGAACACCTTTTGAGTTATATCTTCTATCTTATTCTCTCTAACTTTCTTTTCTTCTCGCAACCTTTCAAGGTTATCGTTGTCATCTTTGTATTGGTTCTTTGCAATTTTTGCTTGAGCCAGCAAAGTACCTGAGTCTTTTTTGCCTAATAAGTAAGCCAAACAGAACAAGCCCACAAGAACTAACCAGTCCCAGTGAGCTTTAATCCATGCCTTTGCCTTAGACAAATAAATCATTAAAAAACATCCTTATCAATCCCCTTAATTCCTCCAGACGACTCGTCTAAAAATTCTAAGATGGCAATTGCTCTACCTAGACCTGTTGGTGTAAAAACTGATGGGTCCTTTATAACTTCCTGCTTGGCCTTCTGAACGTATTCTTGGTTAAGCACTTTCTTTTGGTATGCGAAAGGTTCTGCTATTTTGGTCCAGTACATGCCGGGAAAACCTGCCTTGGCGTAGAAGCGATTTGGTCTGTAGGCTTCTTCTAATGCCATTACATACTTGCGTATATACCAACCGCCGTCCTTCTCGTCCTTGATGTCATCCGAAACAGTCTTATACTCTTTCTGATCCATTTGAGGTTTTAAAACATCTAATCCACCACCGCTCATTTCGTTAAGAACTTTGTTTAATTCTTCTTTGATTATTTGTTTTAATTGTTTATTGTTTATTTTCATTGTCCATGCCTCCACATTTTTGCAAAGTCAACAGCGGTTTGTCCACCGATATACATCATAGCAATCATTCCCCAAGTTTCAGGGTCTAACTGTGCAGATGCAAGGAGAGCTGTGGCGCAGACGAAAACAAGAAGTTTTCTTGAAATCATCTTTTCTTGAAGAGCATCAAGGACACCTTTCTTCGGATTATCTAAATGAAGAACTTTTTGAAGATCAATTTTCTCAACCTTCTCTTGTACTTCTTCTTTTACATTTTCCATCATTTTTTTTCTATCTATCATATGTTGTTCCACCTTTTGTAATAACTCTTCAATCTCCACATCTTATCCTCCTAAACATTTACCTTGGCATAGCCATTGTGCTTTTGGATATCGATTGTTTTATCAACGCAATCTTTGAGAACATCTAAATGTGATATTAAAAGAATAGTTTTAAATTTTGTTTTGATCATCTCCAAAAGCCTAATAAAACCTTCCATATGCTCTTGATCAAGAGCTGTGGCTGGTTCGTCCATAATAAATAGTGTACTCTTTGGCAAATTCGTAATAGAAATTAGAGCCAAACGTATGGCCATTGCTGCTATTGTCTTCTCGGCTCCTGAGCCCATAGAGATTGGGCGAGACTCATATTTAGGATGTCTTATATTAATATTAAGATTTCTCCCATCTTCTTCAAATATAATTTCGAAGTCCACAATGGTTGAGAGACACTTCTGTATTTCTTCATTGATGATAGGAAGTTTTTGCTTGATAACTTCATAGGCGATACCATTAGTGTGCATGCATCTCATAAACAAGTCATAAGCAGTCCATTCAGCTTCTAGGGCATCTTGCTCTGCTTTCTCTGATCTTACCACTTTCATAGAGTGCTTAACGGACCCCATCTCAACTAGACAGTCTTGTATCTTCTTATCACATTTTTCTTTTCTTGCCTTTGCCTCAAGCATCTTAGCTCTTACAGCGTGTTTTTCTCTTGTGAGCGAGGAAAGGTTTTCGATAGCGTGTTTGTTGCTCTCATACTCTTCTCTCTTCTGTTCTAAAGACACCAGTTCGTTTTTATACAAAGACACTCTTGATTCTAATGAATCTACTTTTATCTCCATGTTCTTCGCATCAGAAATAAGTTTATTTTTTCTAGTCTTCAAACTGTCATACTTTTCCAAGTCTGAGCGTATAGAATCAATGTCTAAGAATTTCATTTTTTCTTCGAATACTGATATACTCTCAGACAAACCGTCCAAGTCAGCTTGGATGGAGGGTAGTGTTTCTTTTGCTTTATTGGCATCCTTGACGAACTTGTTATCACAACAGAAATTACAATCTGGATCATACTCGTGATTGTCTAACATTCTTATCTTCTTAACAGTATTCTTTTGTTTAACAGATACAGTATTCAATTTTTGTACTGTTTCTCGGTGTTGTTGTTTATACTCTTTCCAAGTTTCTTGAAGGTCACTCAAACGTTCAACAGATAGTGAAGAAATATAGTTTACCAGCTCAGAAGCTATTTCTCTGTTCTTTTCAATATCAATTTTATATGTTGAAATTAGATCCATCGCTACTCTGACTTCATTGTGCCTTTGTGCAATAACATCTTCAATCTCATGTATGTCTACTATCTCTGTAGGGATGGATGCAATATCTTGTTCTATCTTCGACAGTTCATCTCGAAGCTCTTCATACCTGTTGGTGTGCTTCTTACAAAGGTCTGTTTGTCTATCTATATCATCTTTGATCTCTTCGATAGTCTCTTGTTTAATTATCAATTGTGATGAAAGATTCCTATTCTTAAATCTCTTAATCAAGGCGCTTATGTCAGCTGAGTTTTTCTTAGCCAGTTTGAACTTTTGATCAAAGATTTCAAGATCAAGAAACTTTGCAAGAATCTCTTTTCGCTTCGTGGAACCTTCTTTGATAAATGCCAAAGAATCCATTTGAGAAGCCATTGAGGTGACCATGAAGTCATCAATGGAACCAAAGACACGTCTAATATTCTTGTCACTATCCTTTACAGAATCGCCATTGCAAGAACTATCGGTAGTGAGATTGTGGAAATCAAGATCACCAGAGGCGCTAATGACGGACTTTCCTTTGACGGTCTTACTAGACTTATTAAGATTACGAGATATTTGATACTGCTGGCCGTCTGCTTCAATGACCATTTGTATACTTGCTTTGCTCTTGTTTTGATTGACGAGATGAACGTTCTTCCTCTCTCCTTTGGAGGTTGTGTTAAAAAGACCATACAAAGCAGAATCAATAACAGAAGATTTGCCACTGTAGTTCTTGCCAAAAATGCCAACAATTCCAGAGAGTTTTGTAAAATCAACGTGGTTATCTTGTCCATAATTGAATAGATTTTCAAACCGCATCTCTTTAATATTCCATGTGACGTTCCTTCTGACTTCTTCATTCTTTTCTGCTTCCTTATTATATTTAGAGTTTAGATCGAGTACTTCCTGCATTATTTGCTCTTCTAGTTCATATTCTTTCAAATATTCTCTAATCCACCTTTCTTGAACGGAGATCTCTCGTAGGTTCTCCATCCTTTGTGTTTCTCCAAGCGAGGATGTGAATTCTGACGTACTTTTGTCAACAAAGGTAACAGAGGTCGGATTATATTTAGAACGAGCTAAATCAGTAACCTGACGTATCTTGGTTGATGGCAAGTTGGTACGTGAGATGAGCCTGAGCCTTGCACCTCTTGGGATATGATAGTGTTCCGGTATAACACCAGCCTTATCTAAGTTAATGGTCATAAATGGACGAGGAGAGACAAATGTGACGTGTTGTACATTGAACTTGTCTTTCGAGTCAATATGCCATAGTTTGTAACCCTTACGAGAACCTTCTGAGAAGTTCTGTTGGATTGTCGAACCAGCATACTGTACACGACCTTCTGGATCTAAAATCTGTGGCTTATGGATGTCTCCAAGCATAGCAAAATCATGACCCTTGAATACAGAGACATCATCGTCTCCATGTTCCATAGCCCAACCTGTTCCTGTCGTTGAGCCCATAACAGCACCATGATATAAAGCAATATTGATACCATTTGTATCGGGCTCTTCCCAATGCTCTCTGTCAAAGATAGACAACACGTTGAACGATAACCCAGAGTCAACTCGATAGTTTCCTGAGTCTTTTAGAAGGTGTAAGTTAGGATGAGCCAAAGCTTCCGCTATTGGTGTTACAGCATCCTCCCTTCCAGAGTTTCTAAGGTTCCCATCGTGATTTCCTAATATAATATAGGTTGGCGCGATGTCCGCCAAGTTCTTTAGAAACTCTGCTGCCATAGCAAAGTATTCTGGTGATAGTTGAGTCTTTGTGTGAGCGAGGTCACCGCAATGAACAATCATATCAACTTTCTGCTCTCGAAGCTTCTTGTACATTTGTTTAAAAACAAAACGGTACTCTTCGTGATATTTAAGATTACGAATATGTGTATCCGCAAAATGCGCGATCTTATAAGTCATATATCCTCCGTGATTACTTATGTTATCATTATAACACATTACGGAAGATCTGTCAAGTTTTTTTTATATCCTGCTAATCATTCGTTCAAAGAAATAAAAGTCAGACTCTATTGGTTCCGCATCTTGGAAGGCATTATAGAATTGCCTTTCGGACATTGAACCAATATCTTCAACTGCTGATGTATCTATCCTATAGATCTCCATGTCATACTCTAACATACTTTTAATCATCCAAGAAGCCTTCTTCTCGGCGTCTGCATCAAGTCCTAGGTATACTGGTGTGTCGTTGATAGACAACGCTTGAAACAGGCGAGAGTTTGTCCTTAAAGTGGAGCCGAGGATAGGGACGGCTTGTGTTCCTGCAACGAGAGCGTCGAAGACACCCTCAACTAGAACAACCGGTTCGTCCCAATCAATGATAAGTTCATTGAATATGATATCCTTAGATGCCAGAGGGTTGAGATATTTTCTCTTGTGTCCCACATACGAACGTGCAATAAAATAATTGACGTCTCCGTTCATGTTGAATGATGGGATGATAATGCGGCCTCCGTATCTTCCCTCTGTGCAGTAGCCTATTTTCCAAAGCTTTATCTGCTCCATGGATATTCCTCGGTCTCGCAAATACTCTAAAGGTTTCTGTGATGATCTTGGTAGGTGCTTATTGCAAAGCGAGATCATCTCTTTCGGTAAGTCAATCACTTGTTCGACTTCTACCTCATTTATTTCATTAAAAAGTTTGTCAAATTCTGTGAGGTCTAAGCGACCATCAAGTTCAAGCCACTTTTGTCTTTGGTTGTAGTTACCATGCTTACGCACGATTCTATATATATTCTTGCCTCTTGTGTCGCAAACCCAACATTTGAAAACATTCTGTACGAAATTGACAGACATCTTTCTCTTGTGGTGATTGCAATAGGGACACGAATACAGGTGTTCGTCTCCTCTCCGACTATACCCTCCAAGTATATCGGAAACGATCTTTCGTTTCTCTTCCATATTATCCTCCGTGTTTTTTATCATAACACGGCAAGACAAATCTGTCAAGTAATTATTTTAACTTTTCTATTCTTCGAACCTTGATAAGCTTAACTTATCGGCTTGGAAAGGCTCAATCGCAGGAGCTAAAGCTTGAGCAACAAATGAAGTACCTTTTACTATTTTTGACAAAACCGAAGCTAATGTAACTATACCACCTGTGAAGGCTCCTGATAATGTTTCTATTAACGCTTCTCCCAAGAATTTATTCAAAAAGTTCATTATTTCATCATTGAAATATTCTACAAGCTTTTCTACTCCTTGTTCCAACGGTATCTCCACTAGTGTTTCAAAAGCAAAATACTTTATAACAACAGCTAGTCCAATTGCAGCAGCTGCTTTTTTCC
>Ga0209337_1001729_pt1 | contig 16380 bp, 10 predicted proteins | sample LinPmetageLP53_FD_184044 | JGI IMG/M metagenome (GOLD analysis project Ga0209337, IMG submission 184044) | Marine viral communities from the Pacific Ocean - LP-53 (SPAdes) (version 2) | ecosystem: Environmental > Aquatic > Marine > Oceanic | place: Pacific Ocean | collected 2010-02-08
ATCTTTGTAGAGAGGACAGAGCTTGCAAAGGCATTGAGATCAGGCACAGTGGGCGTAAGATTAAGAGCCTTCAGCCCATGGTACTGGTGTAACTTCAGTAGCCTGTCAAAGATAAAACCATCGTGCCATTCTCTATAGGCAGTTACTTCTCTGTTGTCATATGTTTCTCTAAAGTCAGATAGGAAATCTCTGGCAGGACGGTTCTTGATATTGAAAGCAATGAAAGAAGTTTCACTATAGTCCACCGCAGTTCTACCCAGGTGAACAATGTCATACTTATTATCACAGATGCTATCAAGAAACTCCTGATCAACACCGGCAAAGGTAGAGGTGTCAGCATCTAACCAGATGAGCCAGTCTTTATTCTGTATCAGGTGAGGATCGGAGGCTGTCTCTGTCAGGGCATAGATTTTGTGACACCACTTGATAGCATCTAGTCTCCAGTTGTATTGTATCTTCCCACCCTCAGTACCATTGTGTACCTTCATGCTTTCTCTGTAGTCTAGCATGTCCTGAATGTTATTAAGATTAGAATACTTAATACCCTTGGTAGGAATCTCTAGCTCCTCTGTCCTGAGAAAGAAAGCACTTTCTCCAAAGTCATGGAACCATGCGTGTAGCTGGATGTCCTTGTCCCAGTGCTTGTCAAAGCTATTGAGCATGTTACGTCCATAGACTTCTAACCCATCAGGATTAAAAGAAGTTACAATATCATATTTATTTTTCATTGTCTAAAGAATCTCCACTATTTTTCTAAAACTACTTTGGCTAAATTCAAAGTGGTCAAGCTCCTGCTCCCACTCCTCACCAAATTCACTGTCTTGGCACCCGTCAAACCAAGGACCGCCAAGACTAAAATGCACAGCGTTGATATTATTAACCCCGTGGCTAACACCGGGAATAAAATTCCAGCTATCAGGAATGCTCCCAATTTGTTCATCACTGTCAAGCCAACAGAAGTTGTGTAAGTTTGTACCTGTTTCACTGTTTACCATTACCTCATCTAGTCTATCATTAGCTGGGTGGTCAAGGTTGTATAGGACAAAGGAGGACCACAGCTTCTTGTTGTAGTTCTGTTGTAACATCCCATCCATCTTGATGGTTTCTTCAGGATTGTAATTATGCTTAACGCACATAACCGCATAGTCATCATCACAGTAATCAAAGACCTCGCATACATCAGAGAGAAAAAGAAAGTCAGAGTCGCAGAAGAGCACCCAGCCAGTGAGATTATTTCTTCTGGCAAGTTCAGGTACAAGAAATCTTGAGTGAGAAAATTCTGTGGAGAAAGGTCTACCGTCTACATCGTCCCAGTACTGGCCCTCTTCATCTATCTGCCAAGCACGGTAGAACATCTTGGCATGTCTAAGGGTCCTATGATAGATAGGTGTAACCTCCACCGGGAGAGAGGACCTACGAGTTATTGAATGAGAGCACACCTTAAAAGGTATGTGTTCTCTTGAGTCATAACCCACAAATACATGGTGTGCTTTATCTCTTAATCTTTCCATCATAAGACGAGATTAACATTGATGGATTAGCTATAAAAGGAAAAGTTATTTATGGTATATAAGGTTGGAAACCTTCACGAATCATTTTTAGTTTCTGAGGATAAGGCGCTATTAAATAATTATCCATCATCGCTGTATGTCTAGCAAGCTTCCTACCAAGTTTAGGTCTACCCTGTGCCTGTGCTGCTGCATTCTTACCCCAACTTTTAAACGTCTGATTGCCAGTGTTAAGCATCAGTGAAGGATGAGGAGCATCTAGATTATACTCTTCCATCTGTTTCATATATTTAGCTACTTCTTTATAAGCTTCTTTTGAGCGTTGTAGCAGAATAGGAGCAGGTGCTTTACGCGCAACAGACTGATCATACAACATTCTAAACCTATAGGCATCTGTTAGATTACTTTTAATTTTATTACCAAAAGCAGATTGTAACTCAGTTACTCTTGTGTTTCTTCTTCTGATATTAAACTCATACAACATTTGTTGTGATACGTCTTCAGGTTGAAAACCTATTATCTGTGGTATAACTTGCTTTGCGCTAATCTCATCGGCAAGCATAACTCTATTCTGTCTACTTGTTTTAATCTGTCCTGTCGCACCCATCTTTGTAGCTTTCATAACATTGTACATAGCTGTAGGCATCATATTTGCAAGTGCCATAAAGTAGTTATCATTATGTATAGCTTGGATTGCAGCAGCTGCACTACCAAATATCATTGAACCAGCAGGGCCAATTGTTTTTGAGAAGTCACCACTAAACATATCAGGTTGAAGTAGTCTACCAGCACCTGTTCTACTAGTAAGGGAAATGTTTGCCAGCTGTGGTACCACACCTCTGGTAAAGTAGCTTGGATTTTCCATACCCATTTGAAAAAGTGCTTTGTCGAGTTCTGCTTTAATCATTGGATCAGTTTTATATAACCCCTTATAAACAAGCTCACCAAGATCAACTGCATTCTCTGCCAGAGGTAGTGACCAGAAGCCACCTGTCATCATCATAAACGCTGCCATGTAAGCCAGAGCCGCTGCTCTTTCTTTAGGATTCTTTACAACTCCTCCCTCTCTAAACACAAGACTATCTATCATTTGTAAGTATCTAACAGGGAACTGCATAAACTGGAAGATAACACTGGGTATAGCACCGCGCATAAACTCAGGTCTATTATCAGCACCCATCAGGAACTGAGTTTTATCTACAGAAAAAGCAGCAAACTTTCTAGCGTCACTAGAGTCTATATAGTCTGGCATTGCTCTCATAGCTTTATAATCAGCATTAGTCTCTAATTTCTTTTCAAGCTTTGCAAGAGAATCCGTACCCTTGTTAGCTGCTTTGGTATAAGTTCTATGAGCAGCTATATACGTGGTCATTCTATTTAGAAGCTCAACATAACTAAAGATAGAAGATGAAATGTTTTCTGCATTCCTTATCGCACTTTTACCAGCTTGAAACTGACCATAGTTTATAAGCCCAGCTTGTTCAGCAGTTACTTGTGCCATTAATCTACTGTTCTGTAGATCAATCTTCATGTCATCCCATAGTTGTCTAGCCTCGTTACTTTTACCTAGCGGGTAGTCTAGTTTTAATAACTCATTCACTGAGCCTGTGCCAGTTCTCTTTAAACCTTTAAGTAAGCCAGCAATTTTACCAGCGTCTTTCATTGCTCTCATGACTTCTAATTGAGCACTGGTAGCTGGACTAAATCTGACAAGCCAAGGAATAGTAGCCATAGGTATCTGGGTTAGATTGACTATAGCAGAGGATGGATTTAATCCTAAGAAGTAATGAAAGGATAGTCGTTTAAGATTAAGTACATCACGATAACCATCGTTCATATAGTCATCTAATCTTTTTGCATATGCAGCAAGTTTAGGAAAAGCTTTAGTTTTACCGTCTGGCCCTTCCGGTGGGAATTCTAGTTGATCAATGGCTGCAGTTTTTAAAGCTCTTGTCTCTTCATTTGCAACGTACCCTGCTACCTTACCCATATAAATATTAATGGTATCGTTCATCTGCTCAACAGCGTTATCTTCACGTATCCACCCTGGTATGTTCAGACGCTGTATAAAATTATCTGGGTCTACTGTAGAACCTTTTGTAGTGAGCAAAGTATTTCTAGCCTTGTCTAAGAAGTCTGCCACTGCCTTGTTCTGTTCCTTAGTTAAGCTTTCCATCTGTACATCTGCTATTCTACTAAGCATCTCACCTATATTATCAGTGTTAACATTCTCTGTATACTGCTTAAAGGATGTATCAAAATTTTTAGGTCTTTGAATAGTATATTTTTTATCACCGTACTGTATTTTAAGACGCGCATTTATTTCTTTATACTTTTTTGTATTCTCTATAGAATTAAAATCTACAGTTAGTAGGTTCTTTCTAAACGCTTGTGGCTTATGAGTTTCTACCCAGACATTCTGTTTGTTAATGTTTCCGTTTGAGTCTGTTACTTGTTCTGTAACTATAAAAGCTACACTACCATATCGTTGGTGTGCAAAGTAAAATGGGTTAGCCTCATAGACAGCCAAAGTATTTTTATAGTTACCAATGAATTGAATTAGTTTAGCAGGATCAGTCTCAGTTCTAAAGATACTTTTAGGATCATCAGTATTAATCAGTGGAGAGTCTTTGATAGCTTGAAGAGCAGCCTCCTGATTCTCTGTAGATATTGTTACTGAACCGTCGCCTGTTTGATTTGTATATTCTTTTAGTTCAGCGATAAGATCGTTCAAGTTAGTAACTGTGGTGTCAGGTCCAAAGTAAAAGTTAGAATTAAAAGCAGTCATAATATCTGCCTTGGTCTTACCAAAAGATTCTCGAATAGCCAGGAGAGCATCAAGTTGATCTTGATCTAGAAAGATTTTGTCTCCTCCTGTTGTATCAGTAGGTCCTTTTGTAAGAGTAGTCTTTACATTTTCCCCGCCTTCGTTTACCAGAATGTACTGGTCTGGATTAGCAGGGTCTCTCATTTTACTAGGGTCAAGTTTTCCATTAGTAGCATATTTAGGTAGTGCATCTTTACCCATCTGATCTAGAAGCTCTAGTGCTTGCATCACACCAAGTTGACTCTGGGTAGACTTGAGTTTCTTCAGAGGATCAGCCATTGGCATCATATAGTCTGTAAGTTTTAAGGACGTGATCTGTCTTTGTAAATTCACAGCGTTCCAGAAAGGTGCAAAGGCTGGGTATCTCTCTGCCATAACATCAGGAAAGTTCCACCATCTGGCAAAACCATTCAAGTCTTTGACTGTCATTGCCCCGTATTCGTTGTACTCACCTTCTTTAAGAACTCTACCAGCAAGCGTGGGAGTGACAGGACCACCTGACTGGGCTAGTTGATTACCTGTTTGTTGTATTGCTTCTTTCTCTGACAGTATAATTTTGCCATCTTGTGTACGAGGCTGTACGCTGTCAGGATCAGTATCAATATTATCTTTGTTCTCTGCTGCCTCAACAAGTTTATTTAATCTAGCATAAGTAGCTTCTATAAGATTTTCTTCTGGAACTCCAAAAGTTTTTGCTTGTTCTCTTACAGAGTCTACAAGTTCTTTGTTTTGGTTTAAGTCTAAGCTGGTACCTTCTTGAGCAGAGACTACTTCTTGTTCAGTGAATGGTTGCTCAACAAAACTATTCACTGTAGTTTCTTTAGTTTGCTTTTCTTCTTTTGCTATTGTTGCAGGAGATGATTCTGCATACGCACTCCAAACATCTAAAGCTTCTTTCATTTCAGCTGCTTGTTCTTTACTTTCTAGCGCATATAAGTTTGCTTCTCCTGTTAGTTCTTTAATAGGAATTTTATTACCATTTTCTTTTTGTAGTCTTACATTTACAGGTACTTTAGCATCAGGTCCAAAAACATTTTCAATACCTAAAACTCTATGGCGTCCTTCGTGAGTGTCTAGGTTAGGTTTCCATGTTTTAGTTTCATTGTTCCATTGTAAAGTTATAAACGGTATGCCTAATTTTTTATGTTCTTTGCCTTCTTTAAGTTTTACTGCTTCTTCCATAGTAAAATTAACTGTGCCAGATTTACTACTTTTTTCTGGTTCAGTTTTAGGATCATAGTCCAGGGGTTCTGCGTTCTTTAAAAATTTTTCAGGAGTCATCTCAACTCTTACTGAATAAGAAGTATCTGTACTGTAATCAGTTTGTCCTATACCGTCTGCTTCCTCTGTGAATAAGTCACGTGCTTGTGGTTCTGTAAGACCTAAGTTAGCTGATAATTCTTCTGCTGTTACAGGAACAGATGAATCAACTTCTTCAATAATTTCAATATTATCTTCAGCGTATAAATCTTCTAACATACTTGTCTCAGTAAATTCAGAAGCTTCAGTGGCTCTTCCTATTTCTATTTCCTGATCAGCCCTAGGAACTACTCTTTGTACTTCTTCCCCTGTATCTGATATACCTGTGACAGTAACATTCTCTGCCTCTCTATCCATCTGTCTCTGAGAAGGAAAGGTTGTACTGGCAGGTGCTTCGTTCAGTTCTTTGATAATTTTATTCTGTTCATTACCAGTCATAGAACCAAACTGTTCAATCTGTTCGTCAGTGTATCCTTTATTTACCAGCGCATTTCTAAGCTTTCTAGTTCTACCTGCTCTGGCACCTAGGGCCACCTCTGGAAGTGTGGTTGGTATTTCTGCCACAGCTTCTAGTAGTATCTCTCCAGGCTTATACTCACCTGTCAGAGCCTGTGCAGTGGCCTCACCACCACCTCCACCTAGAGCCTGTGCTCCAGCTTCTGCCCCACCTGCACCTAGTCTTCTACCCAGTGATGCCTCTGCTGTTGCTTTGGCAAGAGGAGCGCCCTTGATCAGAGTTGTTAGCTTACCTGCAAAACCTATTGTGGCAGCGTCAAAGGCACCTATGGCTATGCCTCTCTTAGCAGCGTCTTCTCTGATAGAGTCTAGCGTTGTCTCATCGTTAAGAGCAGCAAGCACCTGTTCATCATCACTAACATCTACACCGTTCTCTGCGAAAGATTGAAGGAAGGATGAGCCATACTCTGTGGTGCCAGAACCTAGACCACCTGCCAGAGCAGTGGCAACAATACCAGGAACACCTGAACCACCTGTAAGAATACCAACAGCTGCTGTGCCTATAAGTGCAGGGGCAAACAGACCAAGAGATTCACCTATGATGGGAAGAACAGCGCCGGGATTATCTGCAAATGTAGAGATAGCATCAGAGAAAGTTTCTGCCTTGGCTAAATTCTGTAGTGTGTCTCTGTCTCTATAGTACTCTAACTCACCTTCTCTGACTTGTCTACCTGTCATAGGGTCTACAACAATATCACCACTGGCAAAGTCCTCTCTCCTTGCCTGTTCTCTGGAGTATTCTTTATACCGCTCCATCTTGGCGATATCTTCTGAAGCAGTCTCTTTATCTAATAGACCAAGTTCTGTACCTAGTGTAGCACCTACTTGTCTGGCACCATAGAGACCTTGTTCAATAGACTCTGTGGGTACAAAATCCATGGTGACAGGGCCAAACCCTGGCTCTCTGAGACCTTCTGCCATTTCAATTTCAGGCACAGCCTTTTCAAGGTAAACTTGAATTTCTTCATCATTTAATTTACCGGGAATACTAATATCAAACGCAATACCGTCTTTATTGGTATACTCAATATCAGTTGTTTCGGGAGCTTGTTGATTTTCTGACATTATTACTTCCGTTTATAAGAACCACCGTCAACAGTAGATTTTAATTCACCTTGGGGTACAGGTGTAGCACCTAGAGGAGCAAGTCTTTGTACTAATTCTTCTCTGGTGTAAGGAATTACATTATTATTATCATCAGTTCTCATGGTATTTCCAATAGCACGGTTAATAAGATTAGGCGCTTCAGCAGCATACATTTTATTAGCTTCACTTATAACTTTCTCTGCAGAATAAGGCATAGCCGAAGATTTAGCAATAGCTAACTGTGACTTGATGAAACTTTGTTTGTAGCTATCAAGTTCTTTTCTTACCTCGCCTAAAGTTCTATATCCTTTTTGTGTCATAAAATTATCAAAGAGCAACGTATCAGTTTTAAGCCTCTGAAAACCAGCATTGGCCATTGCAGTTGCTCTTGCTGAATCAGCATTTGTTTTAGAAATTTTTAACTGATCTTGTCTATGACCTATCTCTGCTACAGTTTTCATAGCGTCTATATCATCACCTCTTAATTCTCTTTGCATCTTGAGGCGTGCTGCCTTATCTTGATAGTCTGCTCTCTTCTGAGTATTTCTTTCTGTTCTTAATTCTCTTTTAATTTTTCTCTCTTCTTTACCCATAGCAGTAAGTTCTTTCAGAGCAGGTTGAACAGCATCACCTAAAGCTTGAAGAGCAGGTTTACTAGAAGAGAGTATTCTACCACTTATACCAAGAAGTGTGAGATACTTTTGAGAAGCAAAGTCTGGTTCTTCACCCTTCTCGTAGGTAGGCGCAGGTCCCAGAGCAGCTTGTACTTCTTTTGAGTAATCTTTATCATTAAACTCTGCTATCTTAGCGTTGTAATCTATCTGAAGTGGCGTCCCACCGGGAGTAGGCCTACCTTTATCCTCTGCTCCATCCGATGCTGCTCCACCGCCAGACTCAGCAGGGTCAATAGCAGTAGTAGGTTCAGCAGTAGTAATTTTTTCTGATAGAAGAGGAGGAGCAGGTTGATTAAGTTCAGGAGCATCTCCAGATCCTCCTACATCACCAGTTACTTGAGGCATTGGCGGCAAACTACCTGCATCTATAGAAGTTAATTTTTCAAGTCGTTCTCTTTCTTTTAACACATCAGCGTCAGGACCACTTGAGAGTAGGTTACTATAATAATCAGCGCTATCTCTAACTGCACTAGCAGGTCCACTAAAAGCAGACTTAGCAATATCACCTACACGTTGAGAAACATTAACAACATCATCAATTCCACCAGCTACTACATCACCAGCAGGACGACTGTCCAAAGGTGAGTAAGGATTTTCTGACATAAAGCGTTGAAGAAAGTTTCTATTTTGTGGGGTCCCTTTTAAAAACTCTTCAAGTGAAGACCTATTCTCTGGTTCAAGACCATAAGTTGCACCTTCTTTTTCTGAGAATATATTTGAAAAACCTCCCTCAACTTCTGCTGCTCTTTTATCTCTGTCGCTCATAAGGCTATCTAAGAAAGAAGGACCTTCCACTACAGGACTATCACCAGGAGCAAGCCGATTAGGATTAGCTAGTTGAGGAAGCGGAGGTACTCCAGTTCTAGGATTTAATCCTGATATAGAAGGACCTCGTAAAGGTTCATCATCTTGTGGCAACCCTCCTGATATTAAACTAGGAAGCGGAGGTGCTCCAGTTCTAGGATTTAATCCTGATATAGAAGGGCCTGCAGGACTTGTTACAATCTCTTCTGCCATCATTCCTTGAGGACCACTACCACCAATCTCTTCTGCCATTTGAGGAGCACTAAGTAAAGGTGACGATGCAGGTATTCTATTTACACCTAACATTCCTGTTGGGTCCGTTCTCCTAACGTCACCTCCTCCTAGTTTTTCACCATCTCTTGTCATGAAGCTTTCAAGACCAGCAGCTGTTTTAGATGCAAGTGCAGACGCTTCATCTGCAAACGCACCACTTCTTGGAATGTAAGGAGCAACTGTTTGTGCTGCCCTTGCTCCTGCTTCACCTAGACTTTGTAACTGATCTGGTAGAGCTTGAGCAGCTTCTACAATCTGCCCTGGTACTTTGCCCACACCTTCTGTAAACTGACTTTGAGCACTCGCTCTGGCAGCATCTTGTACTGAACCACGTCCAGCTACTTTTTTATCTAGCTCTGCTTTAATTAGTGTAGGGCTAAAACCAAGTTCTACTGCTTTGGCAGGATTATTTAAAAGTTCTTCTAGTTCTCTCAGACTATACTGACTTAATAATTCTATTTGAGTAGAACCACCTTCTGCATACTTCTTCACTTTCCCCTGCATCATCTGACCTAGGCCACCCCCACCTGCCAGTTTAATATACCCACCGTTCTGCATTCTTATAGGCATTTGACTCACTGCTCCACCTGCCTGACCAAAGGCACCAGCTGCACCTGCAAGACCAGCCAGTCCTGTGCCAAGACCCAGTAGTTGAGTAGACAGGGGCTGTGCAGGACTAAAGCTTTGCCTAGAAACATTCTGAGTAGCAGGGAGAGGAAACCCTCTGAGGATAGAGGAGAAGTCTTGTAGTGTTGACATGGGAAAGCCATACTCTTCTCTGGCCTGTTGCGTGGCAATGTCTAGTGCTCTTTGACTTTGCTGTTGTCTGGCAGCACCTATACCTGACAGAGCACCAAACTCTTTAAACTGTTGTGCAGGTATAGCAGCACCTAGTGAACCTAGTTGAGCAGCAGAGGCAGATTCTCTACCAAACTGATTCTGTAACTGGTTCTGTGCATTCTGGAAAGAAGCTGCAAGACCCTGCGCTTCTATATCACCCAGTTGCTGGTTCAAGTTTCTCTGTCTCTCTGCCTCTAGTATAGCTGCTCTGGAACCACCAAAGGCTCCTGCCTGAGAAGCTTGAGCAGCCAGTTGTTGTTCTTGTACATCGCCAACTCTCTGTGCCTCACGCTTCTGAATATCAGTTACGTTTCTGAGGAAGGGGTTCATCAGCGCAGCTATCTCTGCAGGATCAGTGGCGGCTCTACCAGACTGTCTGGCAAGTGTAGTGGCCTCGTCAAAGAGAGGTTGAGATTGACCCACTACATTTTCTATACCTTGAAAGGAAGCCTCTTGCTCTGGTGTAAACTGTGCCAGTTGTTGTGTTAGTTCTGGTTGGAAACCTTCTTCCTGTCTCTGCTCTTGAACAGCTTGAGTCTTCTCAAAGATATCACTGATAAAAGGTCTTAGCTCTGTGGGAAACTCAGAGGTAGTGGTCTGTGAAACAGAAGAGGGTTGTGGAGGAGGAGCAGAACCACCACCTTTACCATAACAGACATTAAGATATTTCATGCACAGAAGTTCTTCCTCTGTCCAGCTATCTAACCCATCGTTCCATATCATTTTTCTGTTCATGTCAGTGGTCTCTCTATGATTGTGAATCTTTTAATCCATCCTAGTTTCTTCATTTTACGCTCCCAACCTGCTCTGCCGCAAGCCTCTACAAAATCACACTCAAGAACCTTAGCAAAGTCTACAAACTTCTGGTCTATCTGTGGCATCCAGAGTGAGAAGTCCTCACCAGATAGAAAGACAACAGAGAGAACTTTTTTTCTAGGATACTTTATTACCTCTGTAGTAGCCGCTCCTATGTACCGTGTCTCACCGTCTTCATCCTCTGTATAAACTACCCAGAGATGAAACTTACCTGTTAAACATTCGTGAAGTGCGTCTATCTCTTCGTACCTCCCGTATGTATAATCAGTTGCTTTCTTTATATGTCTTGAGATTTCTCCCCAGATACTTCTAATCTCATCAATAGGTACAAGTGAAATATTAATCATATTATCCTATACTACTTAGTCCTCTGCTAGTTTCTGGTGGCTGTTCACCCCTACCGTATTTTTGCACTCTAAAGTCATTTATGAAAGAATCAATTTTTCCAGCACCTGCATCAGAAGAACCGTTACCCATCATAGATACAATATCAGCAGGGAGAACATACTCATCTCTGGATAGAATAGCAGGTTGTTGTCCTTCTATAGAGAATGGTATTGAGTCTGACATACCATCACCAGCACCCATAACTCTTCCTTCAAAGTAAGGAGAAGGTACCCCGCCCATGGCAAAGGCTGATACTAATCCACCCATCTGAGCTTCCACTGGTTGTCCTGCAAGAACCTGTTGCATCACAGCTATATTCTGCATCTCTTCTAATTCACCTATGGTAGGAGCAGGACTTGCTTCAACAGGAACCTCTGCTGATCTAACAGCAGCAGGTGCAGGAGCTTGGGCCTCAGAAGAACCACCTATTAAATTGTCTAAACCTGAAGGAAGCTTTCCACCACTCAAGGCAAAAGCAGGACTAAAAAAAGATAAAAGCCCTTCTATGCCATCCTCTTTCATAGCTCGTCCAAGCCCGTAAGGAGGAACCATAAAACCTAACACATCTTTTAAATCACCACCACTAGCCATTCCTACTATACCTCCTCTTTTAAGTCCTGGTATTCCTAAAATTTCAAATAGTGGGCCATCATTTTCATTGCCAAAAGCACTACCTGAAGGAGAACTACCTGAAGGAGCACTACCTGAAGGAGCACTACCTGAAGGAGCACTACCTGTAAGTGCAGCTTCATTACCCTGAACAGCATTAGCTAGAGCACCGAAAGTTCCAGTACCTGATCTTCCTTGTGCAGCATTACCTAGTGCTAAGGCTCCTGATACAACAGGACCTCCTAGTACTCCAAGTGCTGTTGTTGCCAAGCCATTAAAAAGTCCACCAATGTCAAATGAACCTACATCTGATGTACCTAAACCAGCAGCTACATCTGCTGCAGCGGTATCTGGATCACTAGAGGTATACCCTCCAAACACTCCTCTACCTTTACCAGTGTTGTAACCGAAGGTTGTAAGACCTGGGTTAATAGATCGTCCTGTTTCTGTGCGTGTGGCAATATCGTTTCTACTCACAGGTGCAAAATCTACTGGTGCGTTTTGTGGACCGTATTGACCTATGACAGCGGGTGGTGGATTAGGATTCGTAGCAACATACACTGCTGGTGGAAGTGGTTCTAATGGGCTGCGCGCCCAGCTAACTGGTAGTGGTGGTGGCTTAGGTACATATGGCACAGGCGTATGCGGAACTACAACCTCTGGAGGTGTTACCGCCTGGAGCACGGTAGCCATTACAGCTTTATCATAGTTCGAGAATGGGTGGGCAGGGTTTGCTGCTCCTGCAGGGCCACCAAAACCACCAAAATCGTCTCCAGCAGGTCCAGAAACAGCACCTAATCCACCAAAAGCAGTACCAAAACCTTCAGCCTCTCCACCAAACTCTCCATCCGAGGTACCACCAGGTCCTGTTGGTCCAGCTGGTGCAGTAGGTGCATCTAAGTCTGCATCCGACAGACCATAGCCATCACCATCACCATCACCGGGACCACCACCACCACCAGCAAAACAAATAAACTTACGCAAAGGTTTTTCTAATTCATCCCAAGGATTAGATAATCCTAAAGCATTAGATAAACTATCAGTCCAAATCTTATTTTGTTTTAACTCAATCATTGTTTTATCCTACTAATAATACTACCTAACAAGTCAAGTTCCCACCACTTAACTTTATTGGTATACTTTAGAGGTTGACAATGGTGATTATTATGCCATCCTTCTCCAAAGTTTAAGTAGGCAAGCCACCAAATATTTTTAGATTTATCATCAGCATATTTAGAAATATAATTTTTATATCCTAAATCTTTATGACAGAAGTAATTTGTAAACGCTTGCATAAACATAGTCACCATTGATGGAATAATAAACATAAAATATAAAGCTTCTAGACTTATGAAACTAAGAACAGTGATATAACTTAAAATACAAGGAAGCCAATACTGGTGAGTAAACTTCATAAACTTATCTTTAGCTATATCCGTACATCTTCTTAGTAAATCATTACTAGATATATTATATTTTAAAAATAACATATTAAATAGATTTAAATGTTTTGGAGAATGAGGGTCTTTAACACTATCTACTTTAACATGATGGTTTCTATGAATACCTACCCATCCAATAGTACTACCTGTTCCTGATATTACACTACAAACTCCACACAAATACTTCATCCAAGAATATTTAAATTCAAAAGATTTATGAGACCAGTACCTGTGATTTCCTAATCCAATACCTAAACCATTCATACAAGCATACATAAACATAGCTACTAAAACCCAGAGCCAATTTAAATTAACTACAGGCATAAGAACAACTGCAGCTAATATATTAATAGCTAATAGTATTCTTATAGTTATAAATCTGCTTGTAAACATCTCGGTTTTTTCTCCACTATAGGTCTGTTTTTTCTAAAGCCTCTCATATACTTTATAGTTAAGTGACCAAAGTGTTTTGTATTATGGTCTCTTAATTTTCTTAATTCCTTTGCTCCTCCTAGACAAACTAAATCCATAATCCAAAAATTATCACCAGAGTTGTGGTCTTCAGCACGTATTGATCTGCTATGTTTTATAAACTTTTTCTCTACCTCATCACTAAACCATGTCCAAGTTATAAAGCCTGTAGGAAATATTTTATAATATCCTAAATCAACTAGTGGGTAAATAAAAATACCTAGATCACTAATAGGTGTCTTTCTGTAGAGTTTAGATGCTGATAGAAAGCCACATATAATAACAAAGTCTTTATTCTTATCTCTCATTATCATCTGATTAATGCTGCTATACCTCCCCCTGTTCTGGCAGGAATAGTGAAGCGTTGATTAAAGAATCTTTGTCTAGGCACTCCTCCTGGTTGTGCAAAGGCCAGAGCTTGTTCTTCTGTGGTGGGGAAAGCTCCTGTTCTTTCTGACTCAAACTTTAAACCTTTCAGGGCCAGAGGTGAAGGTCTGTTCTCCTCCCCTGTGGGATAACCACTATAGTCAATAGGTTCAAAGGCTCCCTGCCCTGTCAAGGCGTCTATGCCTGTCATAACACCTGCCTGAGTAGCCATAGGTTTAAACTGAGTCTTTAAGAAGTCCATTCTAGTAAGTGGTCCTTCAGGATTATACCCCTGTACACTGCTAAAATAAGAAGGCTCACTCATTCCTTGAATACCTTTTAAATCTTTTACGTTAGGCTTATAACCTTCTCTTAAAGAGTCACCTGTAAAATCTTTACTAAGGTCGTACTTGTCTCGATATGCTGATGCTATCGCATCTTTAGTTGGTACAGGAGCAGGAGTTGTATTTATACTACCCATACCACTATTAGGTAGTTGCTGTGCAAGATCAGGGGGATAAGTAGTAAAAGCTCCAGCTGGATTTGCAAGATTACTCATTCCAACAGGAGCAGCTTCAGAAGCTGCTATTCTAGCGTCTATATTCTTAAACGCTTGAGAAGGAATATTTGTGCTTGCACCCATTCCTATCTTTTGATAGTTAGCTGGAGTCGGCGTACCCATACCTGAAGGGTTATATGAGAAATTACGAAGAGAGTCTTTTGCTAACCCATAGCCGCCGTCTCCTCCAGAGATAGCTGTAGTATCAGCAAACATAGGTGTGCTCGATGGGCCAAAGGGCGTTGGTGCAAAAGCTGAATTTGGCACAGCCATACTAGGATTAAACCCTGCTCCTGAAGCATAGCTTCCCATTCCTCCTTCAGGTAAACCAACAGCACCTAGCTGTGCTCCCTCTACAACACCTGCTCCTCCCTGGAAAGCGTCTAACGAAGGTCCTACAATACCTGGACCAGCGGCTCCTGTCGTTGCGAGAGTAGCAGGATCACCCATTAAACTTTGACCACCAAACATACCAGCACTCAAACCTGACAGACCACCACTGAGCAGACCACCTATGGCAGCATCTTTAAAACTCTTACCTGCAAACATAGAACCAGCAAAAGAACCTAGACCTGCACCTACCCCTGTTGCCAGTGCTGAACCTGCTCCTAAACCTAGCAGAGAAGGAGGAAAAAACATACCACCTAGTATAGCTCCTGCCACAGGCAGAATGGTCTTGAGTATGTTAGCCTCTGGTAGACCTGTCTTAGGATTAACAGGTAGTCCTTGTGGATGACCAGCTGCTCTGGCAAGATTGTTCAGATAAGGTAGCTCTGACTTACTCATATGAACAAGTGTGTTATCTCCACCTGTTCCCTGCATAGCCATAAGATTTGCAAGCCCACTATAATTTGTACCAGGTGCCGCAGCCATTGCTGTATTAGGACTTGTTTGCATTTGTTTAGGTACCCATTGTGTAAGGTTGTGCTGGCATTATCTGCTGCTGTGGTAGCTGCTGCTGACCCATACCTTGTTGTCCTTGGTTAAAAACTTGATTCTGCATTCCTGCCATGGGGTTCATTGACCCTGGTGCTCCGCTAGGCATCATTCCAGAAAGACCACCTCCTCCTTGATTAACTCCATTATAACTAAAAACTGATGGGTTAGCAAAGTTTTGTGCAGTTTGTAGCATCTGTGTATCTACCGGAGGACCTACAGGAGTTCCTTGATTATAAGAGTTTACATCTGTATAAACATTAGGCATCATTAAATTAGATAAACCAGCAGCACTACCATAAGGATCAGCAGTGGGGGGAATAGGAGTAGATACCATAGGGTCAAGAGTTCCCTGTTGAAAACCTTGAGAAAAAGCTGATCCTAAACCACCTCCTTCTTGAAGACTAACAAGACCTCCTCCTACTTCTTCCCCAGCACGTAAAGCTGCTTTAGTTGCAGGATCACTAGAAGCATCTGCTCTTATATTTCTTATAGCTTGAGGATCAGCCACAGAATAACCAGAAGATCCTCTTGTTTTACTCATAAAGTCTGCATAACCAGGTGACTTAGAAAGCAACATATGTAGCAATGTTCCTTGGTTCCCATCTTGATCTGTATAACTTTTACCTAGTCCCATTATAGTCCCCTATTAACTAAAAGAATTAAAGTCTGACCACCCAATGGTAGTACCAGCAACACTTACAAAGCCTCTAAACTTACCTGTCTTTCTCTCGTATACTATGTCTCCTGCCCCCGGTCTGCCCAGATCACCAGAGGATACTGCCCTGTTTACCCTAACTGTTCCTGTACGTGCAGTGTCTAGGTCTCTACCTTCTAGCTCATTAGTTATAGAATCTGCCCACTGACGTATCTCTGTATAGGCACGTATAAGCTGGTCATCTGATAGGTAGTACAGGTCAGGAAGTGTTGGATAAACTGCTGCCATTTCTACTACTCCCTACCTCAGACCATCATCTTGAATGTCTAGTCTAAGGTCACCGTATCT
>Ga0209337_1001730_pt1 | contig 16358 bp, 24 predicted proteins | sample LinPmetageLP53_FD_184044 | JGI IMG/M metagenome (GOLD analysis project Ga0209337, IMG submission 184044) | Marine viral communities from the Pacific Ocean - LP-53 (SPAdes) (version 2) | ecosystem: Environmental > Aquatic > Marine > Oceanic | place: Pacific Ocean | collected 2010-02-08
ATGATAACAAGAACTTTGAAGAAGAAGCAGTTACAGAAGTTAAATCTTTGCTTTGCTCCATGGTAGATAGAGCTTCTTTAGAATTGTACTTAGAACGCGAAGATAAAAAACTAGAAGGTTTCAATGCTGACTCATAAAAATAAGTTTAATAATGCGACTAAGTGGAGGACCACAGGTAGGGAGTTCTTAAGTGACATTAAGGACTGGTTACACGTTCAGCTTAATCGAGGTAATTTAGTTGAGTGTCCCGCCTGCGGCCAGAAGGCCAAGATTTACAGCCGACCCCTTACTTCTAAGATGGGTATGGCCTTAATACTTTTATCCAAAGGTACTCGTGTTGATGAGGCTGTCCATGTCCCTACCTTCATGGCAGAAGCTATAAAAAATCTACCGGCTAAACAACGTGCAGGTTTTCAAGGCGGTGATGTTGCTAAGCTCAGGCATTACGGGCTAATTGAAGAAATTAACGCAAGAGTTAGGGGCGGTGCTAAAAAGGCAGGTTATTATCGCGTCACTAAATTAGGTCGTCAGTTTTCTTCCGGTAAGGCGAAAGTCAAAAAAAGACATAAGATTTACAACGAAAAGCTTCTTCGTCTTGAAGGTCCAGAAGTGTACATCAAAGAAGTTTTGCCTGACGGCTTTAACTTCAAAGACCTAATGAGTCGCTGATATGTTAAATTACATGAGGCCAGAGGTTGGGCCGCTTAAAACAAAAGACAACCCGAGGAAGTTCATTGAGGACTGGCTTCTGTTGAATGAGTCTAATGCTCTCTTCGCAGACGGTTTTGATCAAGCTATAATTGGTCTATCTTTAGATAACCCTAAAGAACCTTTGCGAGTTATTTATGATTACGGTAAGTGTCTTTCGATTTTAAAAGATAGAGATGGCATGGATGACTCAGAGGCAGAAGAGTTTTTTTCTTTCAACGTCGTCGGTTCTTGGGTAGGTGAAGGGACGCCATTATTTGTCTTATCGAGTACTCTTATCCAAGAGTATGCAGACTCGTTTTAAATTTAAACAAAACTTGTAGTGAATTCTCCATCTACGTCAGTGTAAATCACTTCCGCAATTCCGCTATCTTCTATTAATTTTTGACAGTGCGGGCATGGTTTTGACATCCCCTTTGTGCCGTCTGCAAGAAGTCGAGCCACGTACATAGTAGCTCCTTCGACTGTGCCTCTAGCCTTACATACCGCGTCAAACTCGGCGTGTATGGCAGAGTATGGGTGGATACTCTTAGGGTGTGTCTTTGACCTATTTATCCCCTGAGATATCAGTTTTTTACCTTTAACAATTATTGCGCCGTGCCTGCATCGGTGGGTTGATTCAGAAGCTACTAGCACTACTTTCCTTAATGGGTTCAAAATGACACGGCTTTCAAAATATGGTAAATTGTTATTACCATGGGTAAATTTAATTCTTCTTTAAAGTCAACAGATTTTATTGGTCCCGTTGACTTACTCATCCGTGTTAAGATTAATGAGCATGACTCGCCTGAGTTTTTACGTAAAGCCCCTAAAGAAACTCAATTGAAGTTTGCTGCTGCTTTACGCGCAGGTTTAGAAGCCGCACGTAAAAAAAGAGAAGAAGATAAAAAAAATTCTAAAACTGGCGATCTGAAATGAAAAAAATAAAAGCGGAAAATCTTATCCGTGTCATTCTAGACGGTGAATCCATTTCTGAAGTTTATTCGGATAGCTTTAGGCCTTCTCACATAGTGGTACATAGAAGAGGCAGATTCAAGGCCGGGTTAGCATCTCGTACGGTACACCGCGCTAAATACAAGCGATCACGAGGAAACCGACGCAATACCGAGAACTCAAGGAAGAAAGAGCCGGTTTCTAGGAATCGGGGTAGGCACGTCCCTAGAAAACCGTATGGGGTTTAGGGTACTCTTTTACTATGAAAGAGATTATTCTAAAGGCATTAAAAGCTCGATATGAGGGCGACATTGCAGCTGCAAAGGCGAACGTCGAAGTGTATTTGAGTCAAGCTGTTGGTATTGGTGAGCACGCTGACATTATATCAGCAGTTGACAGCCAAGTTTGTTTGATTGTTGAGGCTCAAGAGAAACTACTTTTCATCGAGGAAAGTTTAAAAGGCTAAGGGTCAATTAGTCCTTCGATAGTTTCCCAGTTGTCACAAGCTCCCCATATTGGCGACTCGTGTTGGAAGTCCGTTTCAAACCCTAAATGGTGTATTACTTGATGCATATGAATTTATCACGGCGTTTTCAGGCTGCGTGTGACAGCTTCACCTATTTAGTTTCTTTTGGTTCTCTATGTATAGGGTCAAGTCTAAAATAACCTCCCTAAGTTCGTTGTTTTCTTCTTTAAGTGCCCTGCGGTGTTCCTCAGATCGCTCTAGAAGAATTTTTAAGCTTGCGACTGCCCTGCTCACGAGATTCTCCTTTTCAGTCTTTATTTGCGAGGGAAAGTTTTCTAGCAATTATCCCATAGTTGCCTTTTTCTAGTTTTATTGGCTTCTTTAATGCTTTTATTGATATTAATGGGTAGCCGTATTTTTCCTTATTCTTGCTGTTGTTTAGGTGGTAGCTGCTCTCCGTACCAACCCTGTGCTTTTCATAATCCTTGTTGAATCTTTTAGAGTTTTTATAAATCACTGGGGGTTCTATATTTGCGTACCCGTGTATGTACCGATCCCCTTTTACCCCAGTAGCTATTATCCCTACCCTTTTGCCTACGTAAGGCTTTAAGGAGTCCGTATCTCTCGTTTCCATGGTTTTTTCACCAGCGAGGATCTGCTTTACAAAATCTTGGTGTTTTACATTTATATGGATGCCGTGAGAAGCTTCTAGTTTCTCTTCTATTAGCATTTTTGCGTCAGTCATGGGGCATCTTTTCTGCTACTCGTTGCTGGTTGGCTACTTCCTGCGAAGTATCCGAGAAGCGTGACAACCACCGTGTTCAATGAAGCAATAACTTGCGCCGTTAGTGAGTTGTCTGCCTCAGGTAGTACCCAGCTGGCTATAACCATTGAAATCATCCCGATCAGGCTAGAGACCGCGAGTATCGCTAGCACTCTATCCCTTCTCTTTTGCGTTAAGTATTCTTCATTGAAAGTGCTCATATTAGGAGAATAGCATACAGTGGTTGTTTGTTTTTGCTTAGTTTCTAAATCCCCGAACCTCTCGATAAAGTAGGCATTTTTTTTATTTTTTATTAAGCCTATAAGTGCGACTACTTGTAAGAGTACATAAAAAAGTGTTAATAGTAGTAAAGGCAATCTCCTGACTATGTCGTCAAGAGAGGAGGTCTTTAAATGTTCAATGTTACTGCTTCGTATGCGGTCTTAGGTGTCACCGACTTCAGTTCTGGTGTGCTGAGTTGGCATTCAAATGAATTTAACGCTTGGCAATCACGTAAACTTCTCATTGAAATGGGTGGGTTAGATATCCAAGTAGTGAAACTAGAGGCTGGAGGCTATGTCCCAAAAGCTGTGTTGAATGAAGTTTTCAAGCGGGCCGTTTCCAGTTTAGACACTGCCGCTCAAAGTATTTAAAATTATTGGAGGTTCCTGTAAGTGCGTAAAAACACGGAACAACATGTGAAAATTACCAAGCTTAGGTCAATGGGAATGAGCTTGCGATCAATTGCTGAAGAGTGCGGATTATCCATACCAAGAGTGCACCAGATATTAAACCCTTACAATGCTGAGGGCGCTTTTATTTCTTACACTTGCAACACTTGTGGGGCTAATTGGTCTTCAAAAGCTAGGACTAAGCCTAAACGTTGTCCCTCTTGCGGCACGCATTTCTGGGCTGGTGGCGGCACTGCTTCTAAAGGAGCGGCTGGTCATTTAACTGCAACTCCCGTCGATGGGGTGAAGGTTGTTGATCAGTCTTTGACTCCTCAAGAAGACTCTTCTACCCCTGAATAGGGGAAGTGATTGAATCGTGTTCTTATTCGGGACACCTTTTGGATTTAATGAAGTGGCCCGAGACTCTAATCTCATAAAAGAGGATGGCTGTGCTTGGGGGGATTTAGTCTCTTTTGACCCCTCCTTGCAAGGGAAAATTGTTGTCGATCAGGCAATGCTTGCGATGTGGTCAAGCGTATTAGTTTTTTTAGCTAAGAAGGTTTCACAAGACGAGGCCTTTATTGGAGACCTTCGGCTACCTGATAATTTTGTTGTAGATAACGACCTTTCTAACGAAGAGTTTATCTCCTCTATAACAATGTGCGCCTTATTACTAAGAAGTGGGGCTAAATCAGAAGACGGCGTTCTTGTCTGTGATGACGACGGTGTTGGTTTGAAGTGGGGGGAGCCTTGCTCAATAGAGGTGTCTCTAGCTCAACTTACTTTAATAGAGACATCTTTAGTCTACGTGTTAGATCACGCACTTTTACCTTTTCGAGGCTGGGTAGCTTTAGACAGCGATAATGATTTCCGCGACGATGCTGAGGAGTTGAGTAAACTTAGGGAAGTTTTGATTTGGTGTCGCGAGGATGTGCTTGGCGTTGCTAACTTGCTCTGCAAAGAAGAGGGTGTTCTTTTACATTAATTAGGAGAGCTAAATGTCATTTTTGATAGCTTTAGATGCTGGGCACGGATTAAGTAATAACAAAGAAGGTGTTTACGATCCCGGTGCGGTTTATTACGACAGCAATTTTAATTTAACCTATCAGGAAGCGGATTTAACTTTCTATTACACTAGTCTATTGGGAGATCTGTTAATTTCGGCAGGTTATGAAGTCTTTCAAACTAGAGCTTCAATTGATGCTGAAGCTCCTCTTAGCTCAAGAGTAAAGTTGGCTGAAATTTCCGGTTGTGACGCATTATTGTCCATCCACTTAAATGCTTTTAGCAGTGAATCAGCCTCAGGCTGTGAAGTCTTGTACCGAGACTATGAGAAAGATTCTAATCTTGCCAGAATCGCCTTGTCTGGGGTGATTAACGCGGGTTTAAAGTTCAGGAGTCGTGGTATAAAAGAAAGATCAAATTTAGCTATTTTAAAAAGTGTTAAGCCAGCAGCACTTTTAGAAATTGGCTTCATAACCAATGACTCAGATAGAGGGAAAATTTGCGATTTAGTGAAAGCAAGAAAAATCTGTGAATCCATTGTCTCTCACTTTAAAATGTTTGGTGCAGAAGTTTAGGGTTTTATTATGGACAGTGGATGTAAGCTTTTCATAGACTTAGAAGGCAGTGTTTTCTATAAGTTAAACTTTTTTGGTATTGATTTGGTTGAAGCGCTTCCTGCTGAAGTTCTTATTAATGACAAAAGTAGTCTAGAAAAAGCAGCCGAGTCTATTAGCGAAGAAATTAAGGCTGGCACATTTAACTACTTCAAGTGGTTCCCTGAAGGCTCCCTTTCAAAGAAAAATGAAGGTGTCGAGAGTGGTGCAGATAGCGCTATATCTTTATATGGGCCTTATCTTTGGGCGATACTTAAAGATAGAGTTGAGGCCTTAGAGTCCCAACAAAAGTTGGTAAAAGAGGAACTTGCTACCGCACTAGCGTGCAAAAATTCTTTTTTAAGTGAGGGTGTCTAGTGATTTACTTAGCTTTCTCTATATTTTTAATGCTCCTTGTAATTAATATTAGTCGGTATGGCGCAGAGATAGGTAAGTACAGGGCTAAATTTGCCGAGCTAGAAGCAGACTCAAAGAGGCTTTCAAATACCTTAAGCGACGTGGTTGCAGAGCGTGACCGCATTAAGTCTAAGTACGTATTCCTTGAATCTAATTTGGCTCTACTCGAAAGAGACTATAAGTACTCAGTTGAGGCAGATGTTATATTAAAAAAATTATCAGTACTTTACGAAGAGCATGAGTCTTACAGCACGGTTGAAGAGTGGGTTATTGGCGCAGATCCAGTTTTCTCTAAATTTTTAACTTATGTGGAAAATTTAGAATCAGGTGTAGAGACAAGGCTCAACTAGGGTTTCTTGATGGTTTTTAATGGATTACCTTCGCGTTGTTGGGTTTCTCCTGACGGTGAGGTTTACCCTCTCCCTCTACTAGATTGCCAAGACGTTTATGCTGATTGGTCTTCAAATAATGAGTCCAAAATTAACCCGTCTGGTGATTTACCGCTAGATTTCATCAATGCTGGTTGGTTAATGGTACACTGGCAGAAGATTACTTGCTTCAAGGGTGCCGAAGATAACGCTATTAAACTTGCCCATGATCACGGAGTTGCTGGTAAATGGTACACGATAACAGTTCTGATGCTGGACGGGATGGATTGGGTAGGGTCGGTTCAGTCGGGGAGCCGGTCGAGCCGACTGAATTGGTGGAAGGTAGGCCATTAGTTGGGGTAGACTCGTGCAGTGCTTGTGGGGAGAAGATGCGCTACATGGGGCATTGTAAGTATTGGTGTCTAATTTGTGGTTTCCAGCTTACTTGTAACGACACCCTTTAGTTCTCATTGCTTATTCTTTTATTTACCGCCCACTTACACCGAGTCCTTAAGAGTGCCAAAATTACTTGAAGGCGTTCGTTTATTCTTAGTTAGATTATTAAGTCCTTAATTTTCTAAAGGTGTGGTTTAATTGACATCCAAAAAACAAAAACTAGTGGGGGATAAGATCGCCGTTTTAATGCGCGATGAGAAGCTGTCTCCAAAGAAAGCCATTGCCGTCGCTTTAAGTATGCATAAGGCTGGGAGACTCCGTGCTGGCGGCAAGTACGTGCCAGTAAAAGAATCCTTATCGGTTATTCCTAAGCGCCCCAGCTTCAATGCCTCCTTGAAGCCCCATAAGCAGATAAAGAGCGGGGATGAGCATCACGCTCAGCCCGACATGGTGCATGCTGAAGTATTCCATAAGACTAATGGCAGGCCCGAATTAAAGAAGCATATCGAGAAGACACACCCTACCGCAGAAGTAATTAAACCCCACGAAGAGGGAGGATTATTGCTCAGGGCTACGCCCCAAGTCGCGAGACGGGTAAGTAAGAGCACGCAACGTTCTGTTTCCTACATGGGGACCATACATTCTGACGAGCATGGTCACTTACCGGGGCACTACTGGCACGTGAAGAGATGGGCTGAAGGCACCCCTATCGTAGGCCGTGGAAGTTCTTCAGAGGGTAGTGATGCCCCTTTGCCTAAGGGCGTTGCTGACGCAAGGCCAGCCTTGAAGGCTAAACGCGATTCAGAGACTTACAAAAGAGCGACAGACTTAGTCGCTGATAAACTCCGTAAGTCTTCCAAAGATTATCGGAGGAGTCGCTTAGGCGTGATTCGCGGGGGTAAGACTGACGAGTCTACGATAGTTCCTGAAATCATCACCGCTAGCAAGATGCGTCAAGGTTTACGACCTATATACTCTGGCGGGGAGATTATAGGTGGTTACGTAATAACTCCATTTGCTGTCGTTACCTACGACGCCAAAGGTAATGAAGTATCTCGCGTAGAGAGGGGTTTAAGTTGATTAACTATAACCTCATAGAAAAAATTCTACCAGCTTCTAAGTCAAAGTATAGAACTCGTAAGTTTAAAACGTCTGCTGGTAAGTCCTACAAAGTCCCGACTTCAGGCTCAAGGGCCAGTGTTCGGCCAAATGTTAACTGGTTTAAAGATGATGAGGGGCGAAACACTCTCGACCATTTAAGCATGACACTGCACAAGGGTGAGATTAAAAAAGGAAATCCAGACGGCCCTAAGAGCCATGCTGCTCATGCTGTAGTGTTAGCTGACGTTAACCTTCACCCAGACGTGGTAATTAATCATTCGTCTAGGAAAAGGGCATTAAGTAAGGGCTTAAACAAAAAAGGCTTCCCATATAAAGATCCGCATGCTTTTGCTCACGGAAAGGTCGTTTCAGGGGGCAGGTCTCCCAAAATTGATTCTATCAAAGGGATGAAGCGACTTAAGTACGATATAGTTCAGGGTTACTACCATCTAGAGAGCGATAAGGACAAAAAACCCGTTGTTCGCGCCAAAGAGATGGTCGCTATTTCAGATCATAACCCTTTAGGCGTTAGAGGTGGATTTTACGTACGCAACGTAAAACACGCTAAGAAAAATTCTCAATTTGATTACCAGACGCAAGAAGAGTCTTACGCTGAAGATGATACAATTGAATTGATATTAGACGAGGAGGCGTACGGCCTTCTATGTGAAGGCAGGGATACACCGATGACTTCTTTAAATGAGGCAATAGAAACAATCTTACACGAGGGTGATAAGTTAGGCCCAGTCTATGAGATTGACCGTATCAGGAATATGCTCATTAACTTTGGGTACAACCCAATGATTAGCGGGATTGAGTTCGCGAAGGCATCTGCTGCGGGAAACCAAGTATTTGAGCACTGCGACGGGTCTAAGGTTTCCATTTGTATAACTGGCACAGACAAGACTCATGGTACTTGGACCTTTGAGTCTAAAATGAAAACTAAGGCCGGTAAAAGCAAAAAAGCTTTGGAACTTTTACTTCTTAACCACGCCATGGGAGATTGTTAATGTACCGTTGGACCAGAAATAAGTCGCATTTGATTAACGAGCATAAGGCTGAGGCCTTCACGGCATTTAAGCGTATTGCTCAGACTAGGACTCCAGCGAGTGTCGGCGGTGTTAAGGTTGACCCAGTTACAGCTACCGCAGTTGTGACGGCCCACGGCAAGCTGTCTGACACGCATGCTCAATCTTTAGCAGCGATGCCTGCGGAGGCTTTAGCACAATTTGGGCAAAGTCTTATCAAAAAAGGCCTGCACCAAGAAGCAGTTAATGAGTGTTTTTCTGAGCTTCTTGGCGAAGAAGAAGAAGAAGAAGACCCACACGGTAAGACGCACTACTTTCCTAATGTTAAACACGAAGCACACCATGCTGACTTTGGCATGTTAACGATGTCTACAGACAACGCAGAAGTTGCACATGCGCTGGCCGCGCAAGACCCTGAGCACCCTGACTATAAGGGCGAACTTGTGCAAGGAGACAAATCCTCTAATTCGTTTCTTTCCATGGAGAGCATTGTAGGTCTTGAAGAGGCTGCAAATCGTCCCTTGACCGGACCCGAGATGGAGCGAACTAACAAAGCACGCGCAGTGGCTCAAGCCCAGATTCAGGGCGACCCTGACGCGAAGAAGAAAAAAACCACGATCTCCTACACGCCGCAAGGCAAAAAGAATGTGGTCGATTTCGGCGCGGACCCTAAGACAGCCAAGGGGCAGAGTAAGAACTACTTGACCGGCATCAATTACATGATGCCACACACGACCAGCGGGTTGAAAACCGGTGCTGGGAACCCCTACAACCTTTGCGCTGACGCTTCTTCTGGTTGTTCAAAATCTTGCTTACACACGTCGGGCGACCCACGCCGCATGGAAGGGAAGATTTCTAAGCGGATGCGGAAGACAGAGCAGTACAAGGACAATCGCAAAAGCTTCGTTGCTGCTTTGCATAAGCAGATCGGTATGACATTTGATTGGATGAAAGGGAAAAACAAAAATACGGGTCTTGATAGGGCACCCAAAGACATGAAGCTAGCTATTCGTCTCAACGGCACGTCAGATATTGGGTGGCACGGGACCGGTCATCATCATGAAGGCAAGAGTCTTATGGACCACTTCGACGGTAAGGGTGGTAGACGGCGCGTCCAGTTCTACGATTACACGAAAAACAAGACTGTCGCGAAGAATCACCGGGAGGGAAAGCTTCCTGAGAATTACCATATTACGTACTCCCGTGATGAAACCCCTGAAAGCGATACGTTTGCTATGGATCATATTTCAAATGGAGGGACTGCCGCAATTGTTATGCGTGGGGTTAGCCCTAAGACGGGTGCACCTTGCAATCACAAGGGTTCTTGCGGGTGTGTACTTCCCTCGACGTATAAGGGCCACCCAGTAATCGATGGCGATAAACATGACCATCGCTTTCTTGACAAAAAAGAGAACGGTCTTGCTACCAACGAAGGCGCGTGGGTTGGCCTTAAAGCTAAAGGTGATGCAATGGATGACACTACTGGTTTCGTCGTCCACGACCCTCATCTTCACCCTTAAGAGATTCCGGCCATGTTAATGTTTGCTTGGGGTTTAGTATCAGGAGTTATACTTTCCGCAGCTTTTGTTGCTGGTCTACTAATTCATGACATTAAAGAGATAGCAGATAATGGCCGCAAAGAATTTAAGAGATGAACTCCTTAATGAGGCTATTAAGCGACCTAAAGAAAGCCCCAAAAACCTTAATTATTCTTTATCTGTAATAAAGGCTGTATTAGAAGGGGATGACCTTAAGACCGCCTTTAACCGGAATGAAAAATCTCTTCAGCCGCACCCTCACTCTTATGATTGGGGTTTCGATTATCCTAGTAAGCTAATAACCGATTTGTGCTATGAAGAAGTCGGTTTAGTATTTGGTCATATATCAGGTAAGGCTGTTAATTCAGAATTCATTTTATACACCGATGGTGTAGTGGAGTCTGATGCGACCTCTCGTTGGAAGGTTATCCATGAGATGGCGCATAAAGAAGTTGGACCACCCCCTAATTTAAATCCTAAGTCTTTAGTCGCTTGGGAGTGGAGCGTTTTGGAGAAGCAGAGGGAAGTCGAAAAGGCTCTGGGCTTTGTTGTCTCTGAGGAGCTAATCGCCAAAGACTCTAATTCAGTAATGCAGGATGTAGTTTACCGCTCTTTAACTGGAAATATCCCAAAGGCTCACGAGTTTGGTTTTATCCCTTACGACTCCTTAGCTCCTTTAGAATATGCAATGAGTGTTGTTGAAGAATTTGCATAATGCGGTTGCCTTATTAATTAATCGGGGTTTTATACATATATGCATGAAGTTCGGTTTGCGGGTTCTGTAGGTGCTAGCAGTTGCCATATTTGTTGTGATTTGGGATACGATTTATTGCGCTGCACTTATTGCGGTAGACCTGTTTGTCGAAATTGCGCTGAAGACCCTGTTGTTAAAGCTCAACATTCTACGTGTGCGGAGTCTGGGAGTTACTTAGACTAAGTTTTACGTGCTATTTTATAGGTAATGTCCAATATTTCAGAAATAGCTTTTAAGCCTCAACGGGTTTTTTTAATCCGTCATGGACAGAGCACAGCCAATGTCGGTTCGATTGTTGGTGGCCCAGAGTCTCCTCTTACAGACCAAGGCAGAGAAGAAGCCCGTATGGCTGGGGAAGAGTTAAAAAGGCACAATCTTAACAACCCTGTTGTGGTTGTAAGCCCATTCACAAGGACTAGACAGACATCGCACCACGTCCTTCAAGCCTTAGGTAGGCGAACCCCTGAATACGTTGACCCTGCTGTGCAGGAGCGCGACTTTGGCCCGAATCTTACGGGTAAGGATGCTACTAAGCTAAAAGACGAGCCTAACTACTTCATTCCTCACCCTGACAGCACCAGACGCCGCCAGATGCGTATTTTAAACCCTGATTGGAGGCCTGAAGCTGGTGAGTCTTTGTCGGATGTCCGTGATAGGGCAGCGCCTGCGCTAGACTCGTTAATTAAGAAACACCCCAATAGGGATGTAGTCGTGGTTAGTCATGGGCACACGATTAGGGCATTGACTGCCCATTTCGATGGGAATTGGCATAGTGGGCGTCACGTTAAAAACGGTGAAGTTAAGGTTTTCCATGTCAACCATTGGGGCGAAAGCTTTACCGTAGGAAGTCTTGATGACCGCCAAATAGCCGAAGGTAAGACAAAGGTCCACAAGGATCTTAGACAGCTTCTGAAAAAGCCTGAGCATAGTCATTGGGAAGTTAGCGTTACAGGTTCAGGGCATTTAAAGCTTACTAGTCCTCTTTCAAATAATTACGTCATAACGGCCAGCACTCCTAAGTCTGGCGCTACCAAAAAGATTGAAAAAGATTTACGTAAAGCCGTTAAGGTAACGAGTACGTCTCAGCAAGCTGATGCACTGATAAGAAAAGCTTTAAGGAAATAAAAATGTCTGACGTTAAAAAGACATTATCTTCTTACGATCACACTATCCGTGGCGTGGAGAAATTCACAGGATTGAAGCCTTATCTAGTTGGCGGTGCAGTTCGTGACGCGCACTTGGGCCGACCTTCAAAAGACGTTGATTTGGTTGTTGTTGGTGGGCATGAGAAGTTAAAATCTTTAGGCTTTACGCCAATAAAAAAAGACTTCCCAGTATTCACGCACCCTGATTTCCCGAACGTTGAGGTTGCACTTGCCCGTGGTGAAAAAAAGGTTGGTTCTGGGCACACCGGATTCAATTGGCACGAGGCGAAAGACTTAAAAACAGACTTACACCGTAGAGACCTTACGGTTAACTCGATGGCGTACCACCCTGATTCAGGGGTAATTGACCCATTTGGTGGTGTAGCATCAATAGAGTCAAAAGAATTGAAACCCGTTTCTAACGCATTTAAAGAAGATCCGCTTAGAACTTTTCGGGCTGCTAGGTTCGCCTCTCAAATAGGTTTTGATCTCCACCCTGAGTTAGTAGACGCAATGCGAGATACTAATGGTGAACTACATAAAGAGCCTAAAGATAGGGTCCGTGGGGAGATGGAAAAAGCGTTAAAGTCGCCACACCCGCGTAAGTTTTTTGATACCTTAAGGCAATCTGATTCATTGGAGCATTGGTTCCCAGAAGTTCTAGACATGACGAATAGGCCGTCTAGCGTACCTCACTCTGGGAGTGCTTACGATCATACAATGGACGCCCTACAGCACTCTTCAAACAGAGGATCTTCCCCAAGAACTAGGGAACTTCTGTTGACTCAACAGATGGGTCGTAAAGGTGTTAATTCTTTTGGAGGCCGTTTTGGTTATAAGAAGAATATTTCTTCACAAAACGCGACTCATTCCGACCATCACATGCACACCATAAAGCCTCGTCTTGGAAGCACTGGGACTGTTGATTATTGGCGATCCATACGTCAATTTGAGGGCGAACACCTTGAGGCAGCACACTCAAGCAATGCCGTGTCTCATGGCCCTAAGCAAAGTAATATAACCCATTATAGGACATTATTTTCAAGAATAAAGAACACTCCAGTAAAGGCAGGTGGCGGTAGAGACTCAGCGTTGCTACAACAAAGAAATTCTTTAAAAGGATTCGTTTTCCACGAAAGTGTGAGAGCGGAGGATCTAATAAACATTTTCTTGGAGATTTAAATGGCTGGTACGTTAAGTAAAACCGCGAGGGCCTCTACCCGAGGTAAGCGTGTAATTGCAGGTCGCCACGTTTTAATTAGAGACCCTTCAGTTGAAGTTAGCCGAGTTAAGTTGGCTAATTTTTCTTTTAATGGGAGAAAGTATAGTGGCTTAGCTTGGATGTCCGAAGCAGGTGACGTGCATATGAATGGTGAGGTCACATATAAATTGGCAACTCCAGAAGGTTAGCCACTTATTAAAAGTCGCATAAGTTGAGACAATTGAGTCTGGCTTATGTTCACCAAAAAATCAGATAACTATTCTAAGAGTATTGATACTCTTTTGTCGGATAAAACTTCTAACCTATCTCATGAAATTAGAACCCGATTAAGTACTATATTGGGTTTTTTGGATATATTAGGTACTGAAGATTTAGGCCCTCTTAACAATAATCAGCACGAAGCTATTTCTAGAATTGACAAAAGTAGTGGTAAGTTAAAAGACTCATTAAATGAGATTTTGATTAGTGCTGATAGAGAAGCAAAAAATAAAATTGAATTTTCTACATTGCAGGTAAACATAAAGACCCATGCTTGGTTAATTCGTGGACTTTTTGCTACTTTAGTTTTGTCGGTAGGTTGGGTTTTATCCGAAAGAAGTGAGTTGTTGGAAGATGTTGAATCCCTTTTTAGAAAATCTTCTTTACGAACTGAGATCGCTATCGATAAGCTAGAAAACGATATTGAGAGGCATTTAGAATCTCACGAGTATCACTCAAGAGAGGAACTTAGGAGATTAAGGGATAAGATAGACAACAGGGAGTAAGCTAATGTATTTCCCGATATCAGAGAACCCTCTTGAAATGAAGGCCTCCTTAAAGTCTCACCCTGCTGATTATGGTAACGGCTCGTACGATAATCTTTATTTCCAATTCGATATACATAAAGACCACTATATTAAATTTAAACTGGCAAATAATCCTTCCCGTTACGGGGTAATTGAAGAATCCTTGCCTATCCACACGGCTGTATTAAGTTGGTGTAAAGATAAACTCTCTTCAGAGCAAGGCATTTATTGTGGTGGTGTTTCAAGCTACCGTGACTTATCTAACAGGGTTCAAGAGGATTTCGCTGTTGTAACTGAAGACGATAAAGTAGTGGCTAGCTACGTCTCCTTCCCTAGCAATTGGTCTCCTGAGAACATATTGGGGCTAAGTTTCTCAGAAGTGCATCGGGCCGTGCCTAAATTTCCTAGAGATGGTCGGGAATCCTTAGCAATGGTTAACGCCATGGTTAAGAAAGGGCCTTACGTTAGATTCGTCTGGACAGTCACCCCAGATGCTAATCTAGACCACCACCCTAAGCTAGGTTCGTTTGGTTCTTGGGACTCGTGCTCTGAAGGCTACCTGAGAGTTGAGCGACAGCTGACAGTCCCGTTCCCTAACGAGGGCGGGGCTTTATTTTTGGTTAGGACTTATTTAACCCCGTTCTCCCAATTAAACTCTAGTGAAAGTGGTACACTTGTTAGAGCTTTGGTTTCGCTACCTGAAGAAGTTTCTTCTTATAAGGGCATATCTAATAAGGTTGTAGATAAGGCTGTTTTTTTATTGAATAATGGTACTTAAATGTCTGATTTAACAAAACATTATAAAGGCAGAGACCTCCACAAAGAAGGGGTGTGGGGTTCTGGACTAGGTTCCAAAGCCTACGGTGGCATACTTTTTAATAGTAAAGGACAAGTACTTATTCGCAAGCCTAGCGGGCATTATGGCGGTTACCATTGGACTTTCGCCAAGGGCCGTCCTGATGGGAACGAACACCCTACAGAAACTGCTTTACGAGAAGTAGAGCAAGAGACCGGGCACTCAGCAAAAATCGTAGGTTCAGTGCCCGGAGGTTTTTCTGGCGATACAACTACTACTCATTTCTACCTAATGCACTCCAATGGTCATGATGCCAAGAAGATGGACAATGAGACTAGTGAGACTAAATGGGTTCACCCTAAGGAAGCTGTAGGTTTTTTAAACCAAAGTGCCACTAAGGCTGGAAGGGCAAGAGACTTGAAAATATTAAATGCCTCTTTGAAAGCCTATAATAAATTAAGTAAATTTAGTGAATCTTTAAGCTCTCGATTTGGTGTTTTAGTCGAGGAGGTTCTATCTGGGGCTTCTCCCGCAGGGGTTGTTTCTCGTTTAATCGAAGAATCCCAAAGCTCGTGGAAAAGGCCCGACTCGAAATCCATCCAGCACGAGTACGATATTGAGTACACTCACCACGCGAAACATCACTACGGCCACATATTTCCAACTGTGGGGCATTTCAAGAGAGCAATAGATGATTCCCCAGTAGTTAAAGTTACTCCAGATATGGACTCTAAGATAGGGTACCGTAGCCATACCAAGGACTTTGACAGCTTGCATAGCCTCATTTCTGGCTATGCGTCTTACCCAGAATTTAGAAACAAAGGTACTTTAACATCTTTGAATCACCGCATTAAAAATGGGCACCCCACAGATATGCCTATAGTATTCAAACACAGCAATGGTTCCTTGAGGGTTTTTTCAGGCAATACTCGTATGGACATCGCAAAACACCACGGGATACACCCTGAAGTCGTTGTAGTTGATCTACCCAAGCACGTCTCCCCAGAGCACAAGACTTCAGTGTGAGCTATTATGGATAATCTACCTAAAATAAAATCTGCTGCATTTAGAGTCGGTGAGAAAATACATACAGGACCGACGCACGGTCATATCTACGCTGACATAGGGGATGATATCGAGGGTGCAGAAGAGGGATTTGTTACTGACACAGGGGAGTTCCTGACTCGTTCCCAAGCTTTAACTTTGGCGAGGGCAAATAAACAAGTTTCAGCTAATAAGCCCACGATACGAAAACACGAGTTAGATACCGGCGATGTAATTGGGACAAAGGGTTACCGTAAAGTAGCTGAAGCTAAAGATAAAAAGAAACTGGTTGTCTCAACTAAAGACATCCCGGTACGTAATCCTCACGTAGTCCCTATGATTGCTAGGGGCATGAGAATTTTTAAGGACAAAAGAAAAAAACCGGAGAGTAAATACCCCCAAAAGCATAAAAGGGGGCACTACGAGTCATTAAGCAACTCATTTATCGCAGACAAGTTAAAGGAGTATCTTCCTTTGGCTGAAGCTTATCATGCATTCGTTCTCGCTCCTGAAAGTCGTGAAGCTTTACTTAAAAAACATCCTCCGCAGTATCCAGAAGTGATCGCACACCACGTTACGCATTCTTTTGGAGTACCTAAGGGTTCACAGCCTCCGCATCACCCTA
>Ga0209337_1001731_pt1 | contig 16347 bp, 23 predicted proteins | sample LinPmetageLP53_FD_184044 | JGI IMG/M metagenome (GOLD analysis project Ga0209337, IMG submission 184044) | Marine viral communities from the Pacific Ocean - LP-53 (SPAdes) (version 2) | ecosystem: Environmental > Aquatic > Marine > Oceanic | place: Pacific Ocean | collected 2010-02-08
CATTTTAACGAGCAAAAATAATATGAAGTATTACGATTTATTAATAGGTATAGGAGCATTTGTTGCTGCCCATATATTAACATTTTTTCAATTAAACGGTCAATTCTTTAAAATGGATTGGTTTAGAAAGAATGAAATGTGGGTGGCAGCAGCAGGTATTATATTATCGTTTTTTTACATTTGGGGAACAAAATATGCCGTAAGTGGAATGGGTGGTTTATTATGGCCTGCTAGATTTATAGGATTTGGAGTTGGAATGATTATTTATGCAATTGGTGTTTGGTATTTCTTTAGTGAAGGGATAACACCAAAAACAGCAGTTAGTTTAGGTTTATCATTGTTATTAATTTGTATACAAGTATTATGGAAATAAAATCAAAAGCTTTTTACTACAACTATCCAGCAATTAATATGTATATACGATGATTGGAATACACTACATTAAATACGTTAATGACCAAGCCTATGTAGTAAAACAGGAGGTACCTGTTAATAGATTTGAGATTAAAGGTTTAAATAAATTAAATATGGACCTAGTTCAAGCCTATAGGGATTGGATGGGATGTGACCATGTATTACGATCGCAAACGCATTTTATGTTTTGTGAGACAATTGAAGAAGCAGTGGAGGAAGAATACTGGGAATTAGACAATAACGTTTCGTAGGAAAAGGATATGAAGAAATTTATTACATTTTTATTAATTTGGATTAGCCAACAATTGGCTGTTCCGTTTTGGATTGTAGGTCACATTCATCTATCGATGAGTTTGGATATTTATAGTGACGTAAAAATCCTTTTCGCTTCATTAGGTATGAACCTAATCGTAGCAGTAGGTTTTATACTTGACTATAAGCAATATTCGAAGCCTAAAGTTGATCATATTAAGGCTTTAAATGGGCAAATAAATCAAAATAGAAGTTCTATTACTACTGTAACTGGAACTATAAATAAAATAGTGAAGGAAATTAGTCAAATGAAAGTTTATAAATAAGAAGAAATGGATAAATTGGATTATGAAGTATATTTTGGTACATTAATGGATAAAACAGATAACATGAATCATTGGTTAAACGAAGGTAAAGAAATTATGAAAAAAGACAAAAAACACCCTTACTACGATAGTGATAGAAAAAAGAAACAAGAATCTGACTCATTAAAAGCAATTTTTGTATGTTTTGTTGGTATGATTGTATTACTTATCATTTCAGCATGGCTATAATTAGATTTATATTAAGTTGGTTTTATAGTGATAACAAATTAGAGGAAAATTTGAAAGAATGGGATAGCCATTTTGAAAAAGGTAAATTGAAGAAAGGTAGACGTTTTCGTTAAATCGCGTGTAAGTATTTTAGCGACGATTGGTATGAAAATAGATTAGTAATGTGTATCATCGCATGTATATGCGAGTAAAACACGATTAAATTTGATGATTATGGAAAGTAAAGCACAAAGAATATTTTTAGATGTTAGTGAAGAAAGAGGAGAACCTTCTGGTTTTTTTGTAAGAAATGATTTGAAGGAATCTATTGAAGAGCTTGAAAATGAAGGAAAATTAAAGGTAGTAGGAATCATTTATGATGAGACTTACACTATAGAATTAATAACTAAACCAAATAAATAATGGAAGGAATTAAATATGACTTTGAAGTTGTTAGTATAGGAGATGGTTTTCTATTTGGAATGACTTACTACAGTAAAGATGATATTATGGATGAAGATTGGGCTGAATTAAATCTTTATTTAGGTATTGTGAAGTTAAAGTGGAGATGGTTCTAAAGGTATTAGATTATATAGAAAATGTTTTGGAAGTACCAAGAGATGAATATAATGGTATGCCTGTTTGTCCTTTTGCTAATAAAGAACGTAAAAATAATAATATTTACATTGATACTATTAGTGATGATAATGGTTTTATAATTTGTATTAATAAATTCATTGAATCTGGTAGGAATTCAGCTGTTTTTATACAAGATACTGAGTTAGATGAACGAGAAACAAAACGTTATCAAAAATTCTTAAATACTATACTAAAAACATTAGATTTAGGTAAATGGAAGGCATTATGTATTAATCCTAATGATAATTTAGAAGTAGATGGATTTAATGCTAGATCTTTAGCGCCTTGCTTTATGGTTTTGATAAATAATAAAAAAGAAATTAAAGAAGCACATGATATTATGAAAGATACTAAATATTATGATAAAATGAGTGAAAAATACAAAAAATACTTAGGGATTAAATGAAAGTACCAATAAAACCAAGACATAGGAAAAGTACTCCATTCTATTGGTGGAGAAGGTTTAGAACACATAAATCTTTACCTTATAAAGCAACGTTACTTGATAAAATAAAAAATGGTGACTTTGAATACCCGGCTTATTTTGAACAAGCAAAGTGGGAATTAGAATGGATGAAAGATGAACAGAAAGAATTTTTAGATAACTATCATGGTAAAAATCATATGGAAGACCATTTGTATTTAGAAATTGAGTCACGTGCTAGAAAACGTTATAATAAGTTATTTGAAGATGGGATGAAAACTGAATTTGAGCGAATAGATAACTTAGTTAAATATTTATCAAAGGAATTTAAAATTAATAGAGATAAAGTTAAAGACATTATGGGTGAGTTTGGAGATACTACTGAGAAGTTGTATTTTCATATAGCAAATGTCGTAGGTATAAATGTTGATACATTAATTAAATTAAAAAGTTGGAAAAGATAAAGCCAAAAGTTTTAGCACATGGAAGTTATATTGGTAAGGGTGGTTACAATAATCATACTCGTGACTTTTTTAGACATTTATCTAAATTAATAGATGTTAAGGTTAGAAATTTTACAATAGGTGATGATTGGGCTGGAAATGTTGATGAACCACATAATAGTGAAGATTATTTAAATGATACTGATAAGAAAATATTAGCATTACAATCATTATGGGAAGATCAAAGTAAAGGTTTAAGACATGATCATCCTATATACTCTAAATACAAAAATGAATTTGTACATAATGTAAATATTGTACTACAAGAAACAAATCATAACTATTATTGGGATGATTATACAGGACCTAAAATAGGTTATAATGTTTGGGAATCTACTGAGCAACCTAAAAAGTTTTTTGAAAAGCTATTAGAATATGATCAAATTTGGGTTCCTTCACAATGGCAAGCAGATTGTACTATAAAACAAGGTGCTAATCCTAGTAAGGTTAAAGTAGTACCTGAGGGAGTTGATATAAGTACTTATAATTTAGAAGAGACTAAAAACATTCCTGATGAATATAATGATGGAAGATTTAAATTTATACATTTTGGTAGATGGGATTATAGGAAATCAACTAAAGAAATTATAGAAACATTTCTAAAAACGTTTGATGAATCTGATCCCGTAGATTTAATATTGTCTGTTGATAATAGGTATGGTTTTTATGCTGATGCCTGTAATACGACTGAAGAAAGAATTAAGAAATATAATATACCAGCAGATCCAAGACTGAAATTCATATCATTTGTATCTAGAGAAGATTATATTTCATATTTAAAAAAAGGTAATGTATTTTTATCTTGTGCTAGAAGTGAAGGATGGAATCTACCTCTGATTGAAGCCATGTCTTGTGGTACACCTTCAATATACTCTAATTGCTCGGCTCAATTAGAATTTGCTGAGGGTAAAGGTCTTCCTGTTAAAGTATTAGGAGAAAAACCATGTCAAGGAAATATGTATGATGGTTATACTCATAGTTTACAAGATGGTGTTTTACCTGGTAATTTTTATGAACCAGATTTTAATGATTTATCTAAAGTAATGCGTGATGCATATAAAAATTATGATAAACATAAAGAACAAGCAATTATAGATGCTAACATCATACACGCAAAATATAATTGGGATGCTGTTGCTGAGGTAGGTAGGGATACATTACAAGACTTATTAGATAATTTTGAAGAAAAGGATGATAATGAAATTCATATTGAATATAAACCAAGTCCTAAAGTTGAAATTATAGGTAAAACTAATAAATTATATAGAGTCGAGTTTTGGGATATTGAAACGAATACAATTCTACATAGTGATACTATAAAAAATAATATGTGGTGTTCTATAAATGAATCATATATTAAAGATTCATTAAATATAAAAATAAATGGTGAATTTATAGATAGTGTTAAAAAAAGACTAGATAATAAAATATTTTTAAGTAAATCTCATATTCAAAAAAAAAACCATCTAGTTGACTTACATTCTAGTTCATTAGGTGATACTATAGCTATAATGCCTTATTTAAATATGTATGCTATTAAGAATGATGTTCAAATATATTTAAAAGGTCCAAAACATTTTAGTGATTTATTTAAAGTAACATATCCTAGTGTAATATTTACAGACAGAGATAAAAAGGAATTCCATCATATAATTGATATTATTCATGATTTTAGTAAACCATTACAACAATATATGGCTGAACAATTAGGATTTAAAGATGATTATTATTATGTAAGACCTAGAATTGATAGTTTTAAAAAGGAAAGACCTGTAAAAAATAAATATATTACTTTTGGAATCCATTCTACTTTACAAATGAAATATTGGAATCATCCTGATGGTGAAGAAGTGCAAGGTGAATCATTATACTGGAATAAATTAAGTAAAATGCTTCGTAAATCTAATTTAACACCTGTATGTTTAGAATTAAATGAATCATTTGGAGTTCCCCCACATTATAATGTATTACCTAAAAGCTCAGTAAATAAAACTGGGATGGACTTAAAAGAGGTCATAAATTATATAGAACATTCAGAGTTTTATATTGGATTATCATCTGGAATGGCTTGGGTTGCTCATGCTTTAGGAAAACCTGTAGCAATGATTGCTAATTTTACAGAGGATTGGAATGAGTTTGATTTGAATGAAGAGGATTATATAAGAATAACTAATAAGGATGTATGTCACGGTTGTTGGCATACTGAACATATTAATATTGGTGATTGGAATAATTGCCCTAAACATCAAAATACTGATAAACAGTTTGAGTGTCATACAAGTATAACACCTGAATTAGTATTTGATAAAATTAAAAAATGGATATGAAAGTATTATTAACTGGTAGTAAGGGATTTATAGGTAGTAACCTATTAAAAAAATTTAAAGAATTAAAATGGCATGTTTGGGAAATAAATGTTGATGAATCATCAAATGAAGCTCCTGAGTATGCTCATTTAGAAAATATTATTGAACAGTGTGATGGAATATTTCATGTTGGAGCTATTTCAGACACAACTTTACATGATTGTAATAAAATGTTATATTATAATTATACTTTAAGTAAAGAAATTTTTGATTTAGCTAGAAAACATGATAAAAAAGTAATATATTCTTCATCAGCTGCTACTTATGGTTTAGGTGATGGTTTACCTACTAACATTTATGGTTGGTCTAAAAAATTAGCTGAAGAATATGGTTTGAAAGCATGTGAAAGATTTGTAGCACTTAGATATTTTAATGTATATGGTCCTGGTGAAGAACATAAGGGTAAAATGGCATCTGTTGCTTATCAAGCATATAAAAGAGGATCCTTTACATTATTCCCTAAAAAACCATTAAGAGATTTTGTATACATTAAAGATGTAGTTAATGCTAATTTAGCAGCTTTTAAGTTAGATAGAGGTATCTTTGATGTTGGTTATGGAACAGCATCATCATTTGAGGATCTAGTTAGTGGTATGAGTATTAAATTTGACTACACTACTAAAGATAAAATACCAGGATGGTACCAATATTATACTTGTGCTAATAGAGACATGAGAGTACCTGGTTGGGAACCTTTTTATAATGTTGTAGATGGTACTTTTGATTATTTAAAACAATTAAAAAATAAAAAATGAGAAAGCATAGTGATTTAGATTGGGGTTGGATGGATGAACCTCATAAACAAACACATATGGAATATAGTACTGGGAATGTGACACGTTTGAATGAGTTTCATAAAAATTCCATGGTTAAGGAAATATTTGAAGATAAAATGTATGAAAGCATTTATCAAGTTAAAGAAGGAGATGTGGTTTTAGATATTGGTGCAAGTATAGGACCTTTTACATATTCAATTTTAGATAAAAATCCTAAAATGGTATACTGTTTAGAACCAAGTAATAATGAATTTGGAACTATAACTAAAAATTTAGGTAATAATCCAAATGTAACTCTTATTAATAAAGGAATAACACATAGTGATTGTGTTACAAAATCTAATATGATGTTTGGTGGTGAAGGTGAGTTTAGAGGTACTAAATTTAGTACTTTTATAAAAGATAATAACATAGATTATGTTGATTTTATAAAAACTGACTGTGAAGGTGGTGAGTATCATATTTTTATGGATGAAAACATGGATTTTCTATTAAATAATGTTGGTTGTATAGTTGGTGAATGGCATTTAAATACTGAGGATGAAATGACAGAATTTAGATATTTTAGGGATAAGTATTTAAAACAATTTAAAACATTTGATGTGTTTGCTGTAGATGGAATTAATATTAAGTGGGAGTTTGGCAAAGATAACTTTGATAGTTATTATAATCAAATAATTTTTCACATAAGTAATAAATAATTATGGAGTTTATTTGGATAACAGGAGGTGATAAAGGATACTTAGATATGATTGAGGTACTTGCTAAAAGTTTGCTTAAATATTCTAAACATAAACTTATAGTATATGGGTTTAATTGTGATTCAAATATTAACTTACCTAATGTTATTAATAGAAGAATTGATTTTACTAGATTTAAAAGAGACAGTAACAATAGTGAAGTAGATTTAAAAGATAAAGATTATTCAATTTATTTTGCTAAATATTTAGCTAGTCTAGATTCATTAAATTTAGATTATAATAAATATGCTTGGATAGATGGTGATGCTTTTGTTACTGAGCATATAGATAAATCATTGAAATATATAGATGGTTTAGAAGATTATCCATTATTTATGAGATATTTTCACCAAAATATAAATAATTGGAGGGTTATTAATAATATCAGATTAGAAGGACATTATGGTTCTGAATTAGCTAGTATTAAAAATATAGATAGAAATCCTAATAATAGAATAATTGCAACTGGATTTTATTTCTATGATAGTAAAAGTATTCCGTTTTTTGAGAAGTGTCTTGAATGGGATGAAGGGTTAAGTAATCATAGTATTAAAATTTGGGTTGATGATAATGCTTTTTCAGAAGAACGAGTTGCAAATTGTATTTTATGGGAGGAAGGTAAAGATAAATATTTACCTATTACTTGGAATAATTTTTATAGCCCTAATGAAGATCTTAAAGTAAAAAATAGATATTACCTTGAAAAGGGATGGGATAATATGTTTGATGAAGCTACAAATGAAGTATTATTTATTCACGGACCTGATCCATCAGTAACACCTAAGAATGCTAAAATATTAAATGAGGCATTTAATGATTATCAATCAACTAAACTTATGATTATAGCTCATCCAGATGATGAGTTAATATTTGGGGGAGTAGAATTAATTAATTCTGGCTCAGATTATAAAGTAGTTTGTGTTGCTAACCCAACAAATAAAGATAGAATATTAGAGTTTGAAGCAGTAATGAAAAAATTAAATATATGCTCTTGGGAAATATTAGATTATGAAGATACACTTCATCCAACTCAAACGTATGATAAATTAGATGATATAATTAATTCAAGAGAATGGGAGAAGATAGTAACACATAATCCAGTTGGTGAATATGGTCATCCTCAACATAAATTAATTCATGATAGAGTAAAGAATTGTTTAGCAGAAACCTCATCTGGGATTATTAATAATTTTTATGTGTTTGGAAAATCACCAAATAAGATTGAAGAAAATATTTTAAATACAAAATTAGAGTTATTAAAATTATATAAATCTGAAGAGGAAATTATAAATCAAATATTAAACTCTAACGGTAGATGGTTTATATCTAACGACCTAACTACTAATTATATAGAATATGAAAATATAAGTAAATATAATATAAAACAAGATAATACACCTTACATACACTGTTATGACAAATAAACGTTGCTTTTTAGTCACAGCTTACTGTGATACTCAAGAAAAGAAAAATGAATTAGAAAATACATTAAAAAAAATAAATAAATATGATATTGATATTATTTTATTTTCACATTACCCCATTGAAAGTCATATTAATGAATTAACTAATTATTCAATTTATGATTATAGTAATCCAATATTAGGACCTGAAAATGGAAGGTCTATGGTAAATTGGAGAAGATGGAGGATTGCTGGTGAATTAGCTTTTAAAATGAATACACATGCTGTTGATTATGGTTATGCTGCGATTCAGCAAATTAAAAGAGGATTGTTATTTGCTAGTAATTTAGGTTATGATGAAGCTTTTGTACTTAATTATGATTTAATAGTTGAAGATAAAATGATTAATGACTTTGATGAAGCTCTAAAAACAGCTGATAGTATAATATTAGAATATACAGGTGATCGTACTGGTGTAGTTGCATCTGCAATGTATATGGCTTGGTTTGGGTTAAAAATTGAACCATTTATTGATAAAATTAATTCAATTAATAAAGAAGACTACGCTATTGAAATTGGTGAAATGATTGCTGAAGAGTTTTTATTCAGTAAATTTGTAAATGAAAATAGCAAAATAATACCTACTAAAGAATGGGAAGGCCCAGATAAAATAAATGGGTGGATTAAAACTAGTATTGTAATGGAAGGCAATATTTTAAATAAATTTCAAGGTGATGGGTTTCAATGGTTTGTTGGTCATGAAATAGTTCATGTAAATGGTGATATTGTTTATACTGATAAAAAAATATTATTATTATGGGATTTTATGATAGATTTAAATGTTGAGATATACTTAAAGGATGAATTAATTCATAAATCTGTTGCTTATCCTTATGAAGGTGAATATGGTTCAGGTAGTGTTAATCAAATAATTTATTTCCCATTTGATCATTTTAAGTTTAATGAGTATGCAAAACAGGGGTTGGTAAAAATAGTAATAAATAATTGGGAGATACCAAATGAATTACTTATATTGAACGTAATATCATCATTAGAACTAGCATATAACTATGAAGACTAATTTATTTTGTATAACTAGCCATTGCGATAACAATGATAAGCTAGAACTGTTAAAAAATAATATTAATATATTAAAAACCAATGGTTTTCAAGTATTAGTATCATCTCATATTCCTTTAGATGAAGAAATATTAAAGTCAATTGATTATTTTATATATGATAAAAGTAATCCTATATTATATTACCCAGAAAGAGCTTTGAAATTTTGGAAAACTGTTTGGGTGAGCGGAAGATTTTGGGAATTGAAAACTTATCTACCAGATTATGGTTGGACAGTTTTGAATCAATTTAAAAAAATATCAGCATTTTGTAAGACATTAGATTATAGTAAGTTTACTATTATTAATTATGATGTAAAAATTAAACCTGGTATGTTAGGAGAATTTGATGGTAATGTTTTAAGTACTGTTAAATGGAGAGATGGTAAAACTAGATTTCCATCTTTAATATTTTTCTCACTTGTTAGAGATGATTTTTTTGAATTTACTGATAGAATTAATAGAAAAAAATATGCAAAAACTAAACGTGATACAGAAACTTATGCTGGAACATTATTATTTGATTTAAATGCTAAAATGGAGGTATATGAAGATGATGTAGAAGATTTTGTGGATTTTAAAATAATTAAGGATGATAGTATTTGGAGTAGTAATACGATTAATGACCATTTTCAATTATTTAATGATAATGATAGAATAATCATTTATGATTTAAAACATAAAGTTAAATTTAACATTGATGATCAAATCATTGAAATTGAAGCAGCTACAGTAATTGATAACAAATTAGACAAAATTGGATTTTATGTTGATGAAGAATTAATTGATATAAAACACTTTCTAGAAGATAGGAATAATATTATGAATATTTTAACAGAAACAAAAACAGGATTTGATATAAAGACCCAAAAACATACAACCTATGAATAAAAGAGACGAATGTGCTGGATGTGGAAGTGATAATTTTAGTGTTATATATAACTTTGGAGAAATCCCATTGGCTGGTAGTTTTCCCCTAGAAGCTGCTAAGGATAATATTAAAACATATCCATTATCTATTATAATGTGTAATGATTGTAAATTAGTACAAACTGATACTTTAATTGAACCTGAAGTATTATTTAAAGATTATAGATATATTTCATCAGTTGGTATGCAAAAACATTTTAATTCATATGCTGATTGGTTAGTTAGTAAAGAAGGTGTAAAACCTATTAATAGTGTGTTAGAATTTGGTTGTAATGATGGTCCTTTACTTGATGCATTGAGAAGTAGAGGAATACATAATACTATAGGTATTGATCCTGCTGCTAATATAGTTAAATTAGGTAGAAAAAAGGGTTTAAATATTGAATGTGATTTCTTTAATAGTGAGTTTGTTGAAGATAATAGGTGGGAAGGTAAATTTGATTATGTTTTAGCAAGTAATACTTTTGCTCATATAACAGATATTAACTCAGTTGTTAAAGGAGTTGAACAATCTTTAAAAAGGGATGGTAAGTTTATAATTGAAGTACAATATTTAGTTGATTTAGTTGATAAATTCCAGTTTGATTTTATGTATCATGAACATTTATATTATTATACTATTACAAGTTTAAACCATTTATTATCTAAACATGGATTAAAAATAATCGATGTTGAAAGGGTACCAGTACATTCAGGATCAATTAGAGTAATTGCAACTAAAGATTTAAATGTTGAGGCTAATAGTATAGTAGAAGAGTTAATTGCAAATGAAAAAGGATATGAGGATTTAAGTAATTTTTCTTTATCAATTAATAAAGCATTATCTAATTTAAAAACATTTTTAGATAATAATAAAGATAGAAAAATAATTGGTTATGGAGCATCTGGAAGAGCAAATGTAGTAGTAGGAACATTAGATTTAGATTGTAACAGTGTTCAATATATAATTGATGAATCACCTGAAAGATATAATAGGTATACGTCAAACGGTAAAATACCAATTTACCCTCCAGATGATATTGAAGTTGATGTAGATTTTATTTTAATATTTGCTTGGAACTTTGCTGATATGATTATAGAAAAAACTAAACATTTAGGAATTCCTTATGTAATTCCATTTCCTGAAATAAAAATAATAAAATGATAAATGAAAAAATATTTATAACTGGAGGTGCTGGTTATTTAGGGTCTAATTTAGTTGCTCGTTACTATGAAAATAATGATATTACAGTTTATTCAAGAGATGAAGCTAAACATTATTATCTAAAAAAACGATTTCCTAATATTAATTGTGTTATTGGTGATGTTCGTAATTTTGATTTATTAAAACGAGCATCTGCTAATCATACTATTGGAATATTTGCTGCTTCATTAAAACAAATTGAAGCTGTTGATCAGAATGTTGAAGAAGGAGTTAGGGTTTTAATTGATGGTTCTATAAACTCTAGAAGAGCAGCTGAAGAGAATAATATGAGGGCAGCATGTTTTATATCATCCGATAAGTCTAGAGCTGCTACTACATTATATGGTTCAATGAAATTTATTGCAGGTGAATCATTTATAGTAAATGCTGAAAAATCAAATGTTAAACTATCATCTGCTATTTATGGTAATGTTTTAAACTCAACAGGTAGTATAATACCATTAATTTGGGATTCTATAAATAGGGGTTATCCACTTACTTTATATTCAGATAAAATGACTCGTTTTATGATTGATATAGAGGATGCTATGGATTTGATTGAAAAAGGATTGAATGTAAGTGGTTATAATGTTGTACCCAATCTAAAATCATTTTTAGTTAAAGATTTATTTGAAATATTTGCTGAGGATCTTGGATTACAATATAATATTGGTGAACCTAGAATATCAGAAAAATTACATGAAATAATGATTGCTAAAGAAGAAGCACCTAGAACATATTATGATAAAATTGATGATGTTTATTACATGCATTATAAAGATATGGCTAAAGATAGTCTTAAAGTGTCATGTAACGAAGCCGAAACTATTAATGATAGATTTGGTAGTGATGATGTAGTTGTATCTAAAGATGATTTAAGACAAATGTTAGATAAATATAATTATTTTAGATAATGGTAAAAGCCTTTATGTTTCATGATATTAGAAATCATGATAATACCAAGTATATAGAAAGATATAAATTAAGATCGTTTATGACTGTTGATGAATTTAAGTCTAAATTAGATTATTTAATTGATGAGTATAACATTATTAGTGCGTCTGAAATACCTAATGTAAAAGTATCTAATGGTAAACATGCTGTATTAACATTTGATGATGGGTTAGTAGATCACTATCATGTTGCTGAGATATTAAGTGATATGGGATTGTCTGGTACTTTTTTAATACCAGCACAAGCAGTTAGAGATAGAGTAATATTTAATTCACATAAAATTCAATTTATATTAGCATCAATAAGTGAAAAAGAATTAGTTAAACGTATATTAGATTTAACACCTGAGTATGTGTCTAATAAGCATTTATGGGATAAGTACTCAGTTACCAAATTGAAAGATAATTGGTGGACGCCTGAAATGATATTTGTAACAAATATTTTAAGGTATTATGATAATGGAGACATAACTAAAAAATTATTTGATAGTATTGTAACGACAGATAATGATGGTTTCTGTGATGATTTTTACTTAAATGAAAAACAAATACATGAAATGGTTAAGGGTGGACATGAAATTGGTGGACATGGTTTTTTATCATCACCTTTAACATCAATCCCAAACCAAAAAAATGATATCATCCAATCATTAGATTATGTTAAAAAATTTTATAATGAAGATATTATTTTTTCATACCCAAATGGAAAATATGATCATGATACATTAGATATTTTAGAAGATTATGGTTGTAAGTATGCTTTTACAACTGTAAAACAAAAACTTAATATTAATACATCTATGTTGGAAATACCTAGATATGATGCTGCACAAGATATAAAAATATGAAGAAAATATTATGTATAACATATAGAAGTTGGGCTACTGAGATTTATAATAGGTTAAATGAAGCACTTCCTGATTATGATTTTAAGATTATTAATAATAAATCTGATTTTAAGGGCATAGAAGACATTACTGAATTCAATCCAGATATTATATTGTGGTATGGTTGGAGTTGGATTGTACCAGATATAATATTAAATAAATATACATCTTTATGTTTACATCCTTCACCTTTACCTAAATATAGAGGTGGATCTCCAATTCAGAATCAAATAATAGATGGTATTAAAACATCAGCAGTTACTATATTTAAAATGGGTAAAGGTTTAGATGATGGAGATATAATATCACAATTGCCGCTTTCATTAGATGGTGATATTAAAGATATATTTAAAAGAATGAGTGAATTAGGTTTTTCATCTACATATAAGATTATTAAAAAAGGGGGATATTTACTAAGGAAACAAGACCATAAACAAGCAACTAATTGTAAAAGGCGTAAACCAAGTGATTCTGAAATAACAATTGATGAAATTCAAAATAACACAGCAGAATATTTACATAATAAAGTTAGAATGTTAACGGATCCTTATCCAAATGCTTATATTAAGTGTAAAGATGGTAGTAAATTATATATAACTAAAACAAAATACAATGATTAAAGTGGTAATTTTAGGGCATAAAGGTATGTTAGGTCATATGGTTCATAAAGTACTTAGTGATAATTATGAAGTAAAAACTATTGATGAAAGGTTTCCAAACTGGAATAAAGAAATGTTTGATGGTGTAGATTTTGTTATTAATTGTATTGGAGCTATACCTCAAAAAACAACAAATTTTCATGTTAATTGGCAAGTACCTATTTGGTTAAATACAAATATTAAATGTAAGATAATACATCCTGGAACTAATTGTGAAGTGGATGATGATACTTATGCACTTAGTAAAAAACAGGCAAGTAATTATATAAAAGATCATGGTGTATTAACTAAAATTATTCAAACATCTATAATTGGACCTGAATTAAATTCAAGTGATAGTTTATTAGAGTGGTTTTTATCACAGAAAGGGGAGGTAAATGGTTATACTAAAGCTATATGGAATGGAGTTACTACATTAGAATGGGCTAAACAGTGTGAAATTATTATTAATAATTGGGATAATACACCTATTTTAACTATATTACGTAGTAATAATATTTCTAAGTTTAATTTGCTATGTATAATCCAAGAATGTTATGGAAAACGAGATGTAATTGTAATGCCTAAAGAATTAGGTACTGATTTAACATTAAAAGGAGGGATTAAACTTAAAGAAATTAAACATCAAATATTAGAATTAATTGATTTTGAAGAAAATGGGGAGTAAATTAAAAAAAATAGAATTAACAATACAGGAATGGTGGGATGCACTTAAGACACCTACACCTGTTAAGAATAAAAAGAAATATAATCGTAAATCAAAACATAAAAACAAAAACAATGAATAAATTATTATACTTTTCAGCTGCATGGTGTGGACCTTGTAAAGCATTAGGACCTACAATTGATAAATTAGCAGGTCAAGGTTTACCCGTACAAAAAATTGATGTAGACAATGATCAGTCGTTATCTGCTCAATACAGCGTTAGAAATATTCCTACATTAATTAAAGTAGATGCTAGTGGAAATGCCTTAGGTAGATTAACTGGTAATCAAACAGCACCTGCTATAATGACTTGGTGGAATGGTAATTAAATGGATGAAGGGGATAGTTAGAGATAGACGACTATCACCGTTAGAAAGGTTAGCAACAAGAGTAGGTTATATGGGTACTGGATTTTTAATTTGTGGTCAATGGACACTTGAACCTATATTATTTATTGTAGGATTTATATGTGTAATCATACAAGTTAGTGTTAGACGACAGTGGAATCTTGTCATATTACAATTAAATGGATTGGTTGCATGGACAATGCATTTTATTAATCAATTAATGGTTGTTTAATGATGAGTGACGCACAATTCATAATAGTATTATTTACGGCAGCAGTATTAGTTTTAATATATGATGCTATGAATGAAAATAAATAAAATGAAAATATTATTTTTAGTACCACATTTAAGTACAGGGGGAATGCCTCAATTTTTACTAAAACGTATACAAGCACTTAAAATGTATACTAATATTGAGATATTTGTTTATGAGTGGGAACAAATAACAGATCAATATGTAGTTCAACGAGAGCAAATAATAAATCTATTACCTAAAGGTAATTTTATTAGTTGTGGTTACACTGGTAGAATAGATGAATATAAACGAAATAATATAATACAATATATAGAAAAAAATGGTATTCATATAGTTCATGTAGAAGATATAAGTGAAGATTTTATTAGTGATAATATTCTGGATATGTTATATGTTGATAATCGTGAATGGGCTGTAGTTGAAACACCTCATAGTATGAATTACAATCCAGATTCTAAAAATTATCAACCTAATGGATATTGTTTTACAATTAGCCATCATAATGATATTACTAAAAATGATGTTTATAAAAATGTAATTAAATACCCTTTGGATACATCAATAGTTTGTACTGAATCTAGGGATAGTATATTAAAAGAGATTGGTTGGAGAACAAATGGTGAATATCATATTATAAATGTAGGTCTTTGGACACCAAGTAAAAATCAAGGGTATGCTATTGAATTAGCTAAAAAATTATGGGAAAAATATGGATGGACTTATATATTTCATTTTGTGGGTAATCAAGCACCCAATTTTAAAGAATATTGGGAACCTTTAATGAATGATTTACCTCCTAATATACAAATACATGGGGAACATAACAATTATAATGTAGCTAAATTTTTAAAAATGTCTGATTTAATGTTATTTACTTCTACTTGGGAATCTTGGGGTATTGTTGTTGAAGAGGCTATAGCAAATAATCTTAAAATAATGGCATATAATCAAGACCACTGGGGTAATGAAAGATTACCATTTATAGAGCCTTTAAGTGGTGATATTGATAAGGATTATGAATTATTTTTAAATACAATCCATTCACCTAAAAAATATAATAGTGATGATTTAGAATCTAAATCTAATATGGTGGGTTTTGCTGAAAAGCATGTAACATTTTATAAAAATCTTAAAAAGTAATCGCGTAAAGGCTTGGCTACCGCAGAGAGGGTTCGTATATTTACAGTATAAATGAGGTTAAAAAACAATTAAGGTTATGAAATTATTAGATTTAATGTTGGAAGAACAAAAGAGGTTA
>Ga0209337_1001733_pt1 | contig 16339 bp, 21 predicted proteins | sample LinPmetageLP53_FD_184044 | JGI IMG/M metagenome (GOLD analysis project Ga0209337, IMG submission 184044) | Marine viral communities from the Pacific Ocean - LP-53 (SPAdes) (version 2) | ecosystem: Environmental > Aquatic > Marine > Oceanic | place: Pacific Ocean | collected 2010-02-08
GCTGTGTGTCTAACGGACACTACGCATACGAGGCTCGTGTAAAGCAATGGCATTTTAAGAAAAAACCTTTTGCTTTTCTAGGTCATATACACAAACCTAAAATCTATGGAAACGTAGTTATCATGGGCACTGCATACTCTAACACTTTTGGTGAAGCTAACGCTACCAAGTTTGTGCATGAGTTAGTATTGCGCGGGCAAGAGATAGAGCTTATCAAGAAGCCAATAGGTAAAGGGATTAAGCATATCGTAGGTACCATAGACGAAATACCTGACCTTGCTAAGAAGCACAAGTTCGAGGATTTCTTCACCATACTCAGAGTTAAGATGGATAAGTTGGACTCGTACACCGAACAAAGGTTACGTGATGAGATTTTCGCAGAGTATCCTATACAGAGCTTGGAGCTTGTTTTCGAAGATGTGCTTCCCAAGTTTGAGTCAGGGTACATCCCGAAGAACCGCATATTCAGTTTAGATGATACAGTTATTGATGAGTATATTAATGCTAGTGATACCATTTTTGATAAAAAAGATATACTAAAAGCATTAAAGGAAATAAAAGATGAAGTTAAATAAATTAGAAATATATAATTTTTTATCGATTAAGGAGGCTGTAGTAGATTTTGATTCCTACGGAAACCTTGTTCGTATTATTGGTAAGAATTTCGATACCAAACCACGAAGCTCTAACGGAGCTGGTAAAAGTTCTATCATTGAAGCGGTTATGTTTGCGCTGTTCGGGAAGACGATACGTAAGACCAATGATAAGAGTTTAAAGAATTACCGTACTAAAGGTAAGTGCCGCGTTGTACTTACGGTTAATGGGGATACGGTAATTGAAAGGGTAAAGAAAGCTCCTATGCTATCCGTTACCGTAGGAGATGAGAACTGCACCCAAGAATCTATTCAGTCTACGCAGAAGTACCTTGAACAGATTCTCAATATCAATCACAATGTATTCCTAGCCTCTATTGTGTTTGGTCAAGGCAACACAACCAACTTCCTTTCTGCCACACCGGAAGAGAAGAGGGCGATTATACAAAACTTCCTTTCTGTAGGAGACCTGTTTAAGAATCGTAGTGTTATTAAGTCTTTAAAATCAAAGTACTTACATGAGAAGAAGCTTAACCTAACCCTGTTAAGTAATGGTACGGACAAGATTGATAAACTGCAAAACAAACTTAAAAAGCTTCGGGCTTTAAAGAAGGTTTCTAAGAGCTATCTAAGTTCTGAGAAATATAAATTTATTTTTGGTAAGACTTTAAGCGAGATTCAAGAGCATGAACGTGCTCATCATGAAAAGGATTTAGAGTATGAACGTACTATGACGCACAGAGACGTCATTAGAGAGCGTATACTTCAAACCCATTCAATGATAAAGAATTTACAGGATGCGAACTGTGAGCACTGCGGAAAGCTCTCTCACATGAACTGGGATAAAGTTCAAGGTTTAGAGGTTAAGATACAAGAGTGGTCTACAGAAGAAAGAGGTTTGGTGAAAACCGTAACCGCTTTAGCTAAAGAAGTAGATTCCTTACAAATACCTGTAACCACAGAAGACTTCGAAACAATCGAAAGATTTAAAGAGATAGACGCTGAAGTAAAGATACTCTCCGCTCAGCAAAAGGAAGAGAAGAAGTCGGTGCGTAAGTACGGAGACTTAACTACGGCAGCACAAAAGAGTTATGACCTTATGAAGTTCTGGGAACATGCCTTCTCGGAAGCGGGATTGATTAAGTACGTAATCCGTAACATTCTGGAGTATATGAATGAGAGGTGTAACTCGTACCTAAGCACGCTGACTAAAGGAAATTTTGTTATAAAATTCGACGACTCTTTGGCGGAGGAGCTCTATAATGACGGAGTCTTATGCCACTTCGACTCCCTTTCTGGGGGAGAGAAAAAGAGAGTTTCTTTAGCGGTGATGCTGGGTTTGAATGACCTACTGTTACTTACAGGAAAAGACCGCTCTAACATCATATTCTTTGATGAAGTAGCGGATTCATTAGACGCAGATGGAGTTAAAGGTTTAATTGAATTAATCCATCAACTCACCAAGCACAAGAAATTGTTCTTAATTACTCATAATGAGTACCTAACTTCTCTCCTTGAAGAATATTCTGAAACTTTAACCGTTTCAAAACGTAAAAATATTACCAAAATCACTAAATAAAACGCATAGAAAAATGAATTACAGCCCAAACGGAAAAAGACTAATTGTTTCACGAAAGAAGAACAAAGAACAGAGCATAGGAGGTATCCTAATGCCCGCCAGCCACCAAGACGCTAAGTTAAGCGAAGGTTATATAGAACGAATCGGCTCGGGCTGTGAAGGGGAGCATTGGGACGAAGGCACTCATGTTATCTTTGCGCAGTTTGCTGGTCAAGAGATTATGCTTGATAACCAAAGTTACTTAGTTCTACCTGAGGAAGACGTGTTAGTGTACGGGGACGACGCTTAGTGAGCTATACCATACCGGAAAACTCCCTTGCGGAGACTATTTTCATGGATAAGTACGCTTACCCAGGAGAAACTAGCTGGAAAGAGTGTGCAAAGCGAGCTGCTAAATCAGCCGCTGACCCTGAATTCCCTGAGAACAGGGAGAAGTATGAGCAAAAATTCTACGAAGCGATTAACAGCGGTGATTTCTGCCCGGGGGGTCGTATTCTTTATGGCTCGGGTCGGAGTAAGCAGAATATGCTTAACTGTTATGTGTTAGACCCAGAGGATTCTGTAGATAGTATAGGTAAAGTTATTTCTGACATGTACAAGATTTCTTGTGGTGGTGGAGGTATAGGCTTTAACTTCTCTAAAATTCGTCCTAAAGGCGATAACATACAGAATATCCACCACTCAGCACCAGGGTCCATCTCCGTCATGCGAATGATTAACGAGATTGGTAACCATGTTCGCGCAGGAAAGAATCGCCGGACTGCCTTAATGTCAATTTTGGATATTACTCATCCCGATTTCTTAGAGTTTCTCCACGTTAAGTTGGACCGAAATGAACTTACTAACTTTAATATTTCTGTAGCCATTACTAAAAAGTTTATCTCGGCAGTAGAGAATGACGAGGAATGGTACTTTACGTTTAACGGACGACAAAATAAATATTTTGTTTTCGAAGTGGCACGTACCTCTGAGGAAGGAGATGATACTGTAGATGTGGTAGCTAAGAATGAGGAAGATGCGATAGGTCGTGCTAAATTGCACCACCTAAAACACTACTCGGATACCTTTACAACAGCCACTAAAAAAGAAATTCGCGCACGTGAACTTTGGGAGCGTATTATAGATAACGCTATCGAGTCTGGTGAGCCAGGAATATTTAACATAGATTTTGCAAATGAATACACTAATGTCTCGTACTTTGAACACATGCCTTCAACTAATCCGTGCGGTGAGGAAGTACTTCCTGCTTACGGTAATTGCTGTCTTGGTCATGTCAATCTTGCTAACATGGTTGATATGGATGGCGTTATTGATTGGCGCCGAATGGCTCGGGCAATTCGTACAGGAACCAGATTCCTAGACAACATCTTAACAGCTAACCACTTTCCTATTCCGGAGTGTGATGAGGCTGGTATACGCTCACGTCGTATTGGGTTAGGTATTACTGGGTTGCATTACTTTCTAATTAAAGCGGGTTATAAATACGGTTCTGAAGACTGCCTAGAGTTTTTAGATAGATTGTTTGCTACTATAAGAAATGAAGCGTACAAAACTTCCATGTACCTCGCAAGAGAGAAAGGCAGTTTCCCTGCCTACGACTGGAGTAAACTAAAAGATGAAAAGTTCTTTAAAACACTACCTTCACGCATTCGCTCAGACATTAAAAAGAATGGTCTACGAAATGCTGTCCTACTCACGGTTGCTCCGACTGGAACTATTTCTATGGTCCTGGGAGTCAGTACTGGTCTCGAACCGATATTCGCTCCCGTCTATAAGCGTCGTTGGCGCACTGGCACTGACGGCGTCTGGAATGAGACTATTGTCCTCGACCCGTTATTTAAAGAACTATACTTACGGGGTCGCGATGTTTCGCATTGTGTGGGGGCTTATGATGTTACGCCGGAAGAGCATATCAAAGTCCAGGCAGTTGTTCAAACTTATATTGATTCAGCCGTCTCGAAGACGTGTAATCTTCCAGCGGGTTTTGAACCGTCAAACTTATACGAAGACCTTTTAACGTATGCCAATGACATGAAAGGGTTTACATTCTACCGAGCAGGGTCTAGAGGCAACGAACCTTTGGAAGCTGTGGATATGACAACCCTCAATTTAGATAAACTTATTAGCGACGGGAAAGTGGAAACTCAAGTAGAGTCCACAGATTCTTGTAAAAACGGCGTGTGCGAGCTATAATAAGTTATGGGAATGGAAGAGGGAGGAGACGAGAACACTAACGAGAAAACTCGTTTTAGGTTCTGGTGCCCCAATGACGAATGTAATGGGAATAATTATTTTCATGCTAATTGGGAGTCACCTCCTAAGCTGGTACCTGAGGGGATGCCATGCCCTTTTAAGTGTGGTGAGGACGCAGAGTTTGTTATTGATATCGATTCCATGCCAACGGTACGGGTAAGAGGTAATTTTGACGACGGCTCTCACAACCCTCACTACACTACAGCCCGCGCTGACCACGAACATAAGTGGATGGAAGCCCAGATTGGAGAGGCTAAAAATGCTCTCGAGGGCAATGACCAACTTACAGGCAAATCAGTTACACCTTATGCGAAGATGACTCCGAATATGGACGCATTAGTAGAACAAGGTATTGCCAAACCTTTGGACGCAGAAACTGCGGCAGAGAAAAAACGAATTCAAGATGAAAGGTCCAAAGTAATTATGGACACAGCATCAGACAAACTAACAGAAATAGAGAGAAAACACGCAGGACGTAGACATGAAGGATAAAAAATTCAAGCAGATGGATAAGGTGTACATTTTTAATGAGTCCCAAAACCCAGACCCAGAATACCAAACTTTGAAAGCTTCAGGTTTTGATATAGCATCTAACGAAGATGTTACTATTGAGCCAGGGGCAGTAGAGCTGATAGGAACAGGCTTGCACTTTGTGTTAATGCCTTACTACGAAGCTCAAATTAGATTGCGTAGCTCGATGGGAATGAGAGGACTTATCATGCCCAATGCACCGGGAACGATTGATGAAGATTACAGAGGAGAAATAAAAGTTATGTTACATAACCTAACCTCTTTGCCCATCAAGATTAATACAGGTGAGCGTATAGCCCAGGTGGTTTGTGCGCAAAGTTTACGTCCAAAAATCCATATGATGGACTCTAATGAGTATAACTCACCTTCAAATAACACACTTCGTGGCGCAGGTGGCTTCGGCTCAACAGGGAACAACTAATGGCATACGCATTTCAAGAATCAATTCAGAGGGGTATTGTATACCTAGCTAAATCTGACAATAACTTTCTAGTACAGGCAATGCCTATGGTGAAGGAGTCGTACTTTGAATTCCCTCAGCACCAAAAGTTTTGGCGTGTAGTTACAGAGCATTACGCTACGTACAAGAAGCTCCCTTCTGACGAGCAAATCTTAGAGGAGATTAGAGACCTAAAGTCCGACAACGAACTCCTCTCAGACTTCAAAGAGGAGCTTAGGGAAATAAATACTGTTGACGAAAAGTCCTTAGAGAACGAGGAGTTTTACTTAGATAAAGTTGAAGAGTTTGCAAAAGAGCAATCCCTTAAAGATGCTATTATCAACTCTATAGATTTACTTAAGCAGAAGAAGTTTGGTAAGATAGAAGACCAGATTAGAGAAGCCTTGTCCGTCAGTCGTGACGTAGACTTAGGAATCGATTACTTTGGTGGCGTAGAAGAGCGTTACCAAAGACTAAGCAATAACAAGGTTAACGCTCAATTCCGAACTCCTTTTGAAACTATTAATCAAGAGCTTGAAGGTGGTCTTGCCCCTAAAGAGTTGGCGATGGTTGTTGCTCCTCCTGGAGTAGGTAAATCATTGTTCTTGGCTAACCAAGCTGCTCGGTCTGTAATGGATGGCACAGATGTTTTATACATTTCTCTAGAGATGTCGGAAGACCGTGTCGCTCAACGTATGGACAGTATCTTTACCCGTATTAAGCAATCGGAATTAAAAGGTGGTGTTAAGATGCTAAGCGACCGCTTAGACCAAATGAAGGTTGCCGCTCCGAACATGGGACGCTTAAAGATTAAAGAGTTTCCAACTAAGAGACTTACTGTAGCTGGGCTTCGCGCATACCTAAACCAATTGCGTAACTACGAAGATTTTAATCCCGGCATTATCTGTATTGATTATCTTGAATTGATGACCAATTCCGATACTACTATGTCTGAGTATATGGGACAAGAGCGTATTGCTCAAGAGCTTCGAGGTATCGCTGTAGAGCACAAGTGCCTTGTATGGACTGCAACACAAACAAACCGTAAAGGAAAAGAGGTAGACATTATTACAGATGCTGAGTTGGCTGATTCATACGGTAAGATTCGTGTGTGCGACTTAGCCTTTTCTATCAATCAAAAAGAACAGGAGTTTGACGAAGGAAAGGCTCGTATGTTCGTAATGAAATCGCGAAACGGTAGAGCACGTTACATTGTGCCAATCCGAATCGATTACACACGACTAACCATCACACAACAATGACCAAGAAATCTACCACCAAGTACCCTAAGTACGAACACCCACTAACTGTTTATACGGGTATTAAAACTTTCGATATCAAACAAACATCCTTAGAGAAAGATAATCTTTATGGTTGCGTAGAGTTTCCGAAGTATCTTTTATCGATTGACCCTAACCAACGTCCTGAAGATTACAAAGGAACTTTGCTTCATGAAATTTGTCATATTGGGTATGAGGTTTTTGGTCTGAATGATGACGATGAAATTCCTACGATGAGTAACGAGTTCCTTACAAGCGTCACTTCAAACATGATACAACAAATGGCGGGATTAAATCCTGAACTCTTCCAATTTATATTTGAAAGCAATGATTAACATAAAAGAAATTTACGATAATATCGAAGACTCTTACATGGAGATTACTAAGAAGTACATAGCTATTTCTGAGCATAATTTCCAAGAGGCTATGGGAAACCACCCTTCCACCTTTGCGTTCTTCGCAGGGGTAATGGCGTACGCAAAGAAAGAGGTGGACCGCTCTAATCTTATCTTTGAAACACGAGAAGCAGAAGTGCGAGAAGCTCGTAGAGAGGAACTAAGACAAGCCGGTCAGAAAACAACAGACCGTGCCCTGGACGCCTATCTAAAGACTCAAGCCGAACTCCAGACCCTTCGACAAGGCATCACCTCGAAGGCACATAAATTTAATTTATGTAAGAATATTGTCTCCAGTTTGGACCACCAAAAGGATATAATAATACAGCTCTCCGCGAACAAACGAGCAGAGGCTAAACTAATTGAACAACTTTAAAAACTATGGTTAACATCGACGAACTAAGAAAAAAATATGCTGAGATTAATAATCAAGGCGGCGGAGGCAACTCCGATTTCCTAAGCAAATTCTTCATGATGGACGAAGGTACATCTGTCGTGCGCGTACTCCCTGCAAAGGATGAGACGACACAAGAATTTTATGCTGAAACTGCAATTCACCGTCTTAATGACAAGAATTATCACTGCCCACGTGTAAAGGGTGGCAAGTGTCCTGTATGTGATACTTACTACAACATGTGGAAAGAAATTAACTCCATTGGCAAAGAGAGTCCTAAAGGCAAAGAGCTACAAGAACTTGCACGCCAAATCAAATCTCGTAAACGTTATTACATGAATGTAATTGACCGCCGTGACGAGTCTGTTAAGATTCTGTCCGTAGGGCAAAAGCTTTTCGGTAAAGTACTTGACTGTTTCTTTGACGAAGATTTTGGCGATATCACTGACATGAAAGAAGGTTGGGATTTCAAGATTGTAAAAGATACTCAAGGACAATGGCCGAATTACGATAAGTCTTCTCCTAAACCAAAACAAAGCGAAGCAGGTAGTGATGCTGAAAACGCAAAGTGGATGGATAGCTTACATGACATTCACGGTCTTGTTAAGGTTGCCGACTATGACGAACTCAAGCTAATGATGTCAGAATTAGAAGCTTCTGTTAAAGGTCCTCAACCGGAAACTGTTACCTCTGAAGACGTCGCGCCTGACGATGACGACTACATGTCACATTTAAAAAGTTTAAAGGTGGACTAACATATGGCAGAAAAGCTAAAGATTTTAGCTTGTCCATCGAATCATGGAGGATGCGCTTACTACCGCATCCTCCTTCCTATGGAGAAGTTAATAGAACATTGTAGCGACCAAGTAGAGGTTCGCTTTGACGATAATCCTCTTGGATGGGACGCTTCTACTGGGGCGAAGACACCTGAGGATTTTGAGTATGAAAATATAAAGTGGGCAGACGTAGTCTTCACACAAAACATACACAACTTTGGCGGACAGTATACCGCCGACATCCTCCGTATCGGTGCTGAGAATGGTAAATTCACACACTTCGATACCGACGACCTTCTCTCAGATTTATATGAAGGGCATCGTTTATATAAAGTGTATAAGGAGCAAAGGCTTGACGAAGTAACGAAATACATTTATAGTAACGCTGACTTGGTTACCGTGACACAACGTAAGTTCGCAGAGCGAATTGCTGAGTTTGTTAGAGGTGCGTTGGTTGTGGTTAAAAATACAATCGATTATAATCTTCCATGCTGGAATGCGCCTAAGATTCCTACGTATAAAAAACAAACTCGAATAGGGTGGGTAGGAGGTATCCATCACGATGTTGATGTAAAACATTTTGCTGGAGTGCCACACTTAGTTAACCAAAAGGTTGGGCAAGAACGCGTTCAGTGGGGTTTCTACGGCAAACCAACTCAAGCCCCGGACCAACGTGATTGGCAATGGGATGTTTGGGAAGGGTATGAACGAACCTTAGCCCGTGGTTTTAAAGGTAATAAAAACTACACTGTGTACCCAGCGTTACCGCCCAACACTTACGGCGAAATGTATAGAAACATAGATATTAATTTAGCTGTCCTTGACCCAAACCCTTTTAACGACTCCAAATCCGAGATTAAGGCTATTGAAGGCGCTCGTTACGGAGTACCGTTGATTGCTACTAACGTAGGTTGTTATGATGAACTAATTGTAAATGGCGAAACAGGTTATTTGATTGACCCTAAAAACGCTAAGAGTGATTGGATTAAAGTATTAACCAAGTGCATTAAAGACCCACAACATGTAAAAGAGATGGGGCAAAACTTAAAACTTCTATGTGATAATCTATTCGATGTGAATAAGGTTGTAGCTGGGCGGGTAGATTTGTACCGAGAATGTATGGGTCTTAAAGCACAGGCACTGGAACACTATAACCAAAATCAAAACAATGAAGTATCTTAGTATAGTCGCATGTCTTAAAGATGAGGCATTAAATCTGGAAGAGTGGCTAGATTTTCATCGGTCGGTGGGGGTAGAGCATTTCTACCTCTACGATAATGGAAGTACAGATAACACTAAAGAGTTGTGTGAACAACATAAAGACATTACCTATTCATATAACACGATGGATATGTGCCAACTTGCCTGTTACTACAACGCCTTAACTGCATTCCGAGACCAATCAACATGGATGGCATTTATTGATTTAGATGAGTTTTTGTTTGCTCCTGGGGGAGACTTAAAAACACGGCTTAAAGACTTTGAAGGTAAAGCTCCTGGTATAGCTGTTAATGAAGTATTTTTTGGTTCTAACGGACACAAGACTCGACCGGGAGGAGGTGTACTTCGTAATTATACTAAACGAGGTAAGGAAATCAACAAACATGTTAAGACGATTTGCCAACCTCAACACACCGTAGCGCCAGCATTTAACCCCCACGCATTTTATTATATGAACGGTACAGCTGTAAATGAATTAGGTGAGCCGTGCCAAGGCGCTTTTAATGAACCAGGTACCGCCGACATATTCAGAATAAACCATTACTGGGTAAAGTCCAAGGAGGAATATCGGGCTAAGCTTGAGCGTGGTAGAGCAGATGTCCCTACCCGTGACCCTAAGTTCCGTTATAGCCAGCAAGGTCGAGATTTAGAAAAAGTTATCTTACAAGATAATGAGGTGGAAGACACTGAGATATGGAAGTTTTTGGAGAGAGAGCATGGCTAAGATAAAAATTATCACAGGATGGTCTATGGAGGGAGGTTCAACCTTTTCCTTAATGGAGCTATGTGATTTGTTTAACGAGAGAGGGCACGACTGTACTTTGTACGGTCCTCACGAATGGCACTTAGATAAATGTAAGGGTGATATGCTTACGAACTTTGATATAGAGAAAGGGGATACTGTAATAGGGCATTTTCTTCCTATGCCTGAACGACATCCTTTGGCTAAAAAAATAATTTTATCGTGCCATGAGAAAGAGGTTTTCAAATTAAAGGAACAGCCAATAGAGGGTTATGATAAAATCCGTTTTGTGAGCAACGACCAACGGTCTTGGCAGGGAGTTTACGGTAAAGTAATACCTAACTGTATGCGCGGAGTAAAACCTTCCCAAAAACCCGAAGGAGATATAGCTGGAATCATCGGAACCTTGTGTCCTATGAAACAAACCCACGTATCAGTGCAGAGAGCGTTAACGGACGGATGTGATAAAGTTCTTATTTATGGCAACATATACAACCAAGAGTACTATGATACTAGTATAAAGCCCATCCTTAGTGATAGAGTGATTCACATGGGGATGGAGCTGGATAAACAAAAGATATACGATTCCATTTCGTGTGTATACCAATCAAACTCTGATGACCTACCTGAGGCATTTGGAAGAGTTCGGGCTGAGTGTATACGTGCTGGAATTCCTTACCATGGCAATAAAGCCGCTACGACCAAATTCGAGTTGTGGGACGAAGACAAAATTTATGATGCGTGGAAAGAACTTTTAGAACTATGAAAACTATAGGTATTATTGGGTACGGTGAGATAGGGCAAGCCCTGGACGACATTTATTTGGCGAACAATTTTGTTCCCTTAATTAAAGATATGGAGCGTGATGATGAGTTGGGGGGAGTGAGTATTTTGAATATCTGCATTCCTTTTAGTTATGATTTCGTCGCACAGGTAACAGAGTATATCGATACCTTAAAACCAGGTCTAACTATAATCCATTCAACTGTGCCTCCCGGCACAACCAAACTGATTAGCGCAGACTACCCTAACGTAGCCCACTCCCCTGTCAGAGGCGTACACCCTAACTTAGCAGAAGGTATTCATACATTTGTAAAGGTCTTTGGTGGGGTAGGGGCTATACCTGCCTCTAACCACTTCACCCATGATTTAGGTATAGAGTGTGATGTGTATGAATCATCTATCACTACAGAGGTAGCAAAACTTCTAGATACTTCTTACTATGGGGTGTGTATTGCGTGGCATGATTATGCTAAAAAACTATGTGACAAACATGGAGTTAATTTTGATGAAGCTCAAACACATTACAATCTAACATATAATAGTGGTTATAGCGAGCTAGGTAAGCCTAAGGTTGTACGCCCAACCTTAGCCCCTCCGGACGGTTCTATTGGCGGTCATTGTATAATCCCTAACGCAGAAATTCTACAAGCAGAGCTCGACTCTAAATTACTACAAGCAGTAACAGATTTAAAATGAAAAAAATAAACCCTAAGGAATACATAGCGGTATTAAGTCTATGGAAACGAGAACAGTACCTTGAAGAGCAGTTAGAATGCCTACGCTCACAAAGCGCGCCCCCTAAAGAGATTTGGTTGTGTTGGGGAGTTAACAGTGGGAATAAGCATTTCGGAGATACCGACCTTTATAAAAAGTTTGATAAAGTGTATAAGGTAGAAGATGGAGGGTCCTGCTGCTCTCGGTACGAAATGTGTAAACAAGACGAAGACCAGTATTTCTTAGTGCTTGACGATGACATGTTCCCTACCGATAATTATATGGAAAGATGTGTAACTTTTATTGAGAAGAATGGCGAGCATCAAATAGGGTGCTCCGGCAGGATATTTGCTGGAACGGAGTACTTCCCTAACCACGCAGTAGGGTCTTGGAATTATCACGACACCGACGCTTACGTTCATATAGGAACCAACGGACACTTTATAACTAATCAGGCGGTTAACTGTTTGTTAGAGCATCATGATTTTGGAGATGTATGGGGTGACGACATTGCGTTGGGTTTTTATAACTGGCACCATAGAAAAGTAGCGACTGTAGTAGTGTCTCAAGATAGTGATTGTAATGCTGATAAATATAAACACCAAAGGGGTTGTGACGATGCCGCCCTTAGTAAAGTGGAAACACAACCAGAGTTCTATAAAGAAAGAAATAAGTTACTGGCTCACTGCATGAAATTGATAAATGGATAAATACGAAACTTTAATGAATCATTTAAAGGAGAAAACTCCTTTTGCTCTTTCCCGTATGAATGATGGGGAGATGTTGGGAATTGCTCAACCTGGTACTGTGGTTTCTAGAGGGTATCAAAAAGTAGATGTATCTTTATGTTTTAAACTTACGCAAGCATTGACCCACCAACAAGAGAATTACTACGTAGGACTGCCTTGCGGCACTTGCTACCCCGAACACCTAAAGGTGGCAGAGGAATTAATAGATAGGGATTATAAATTTTTTACCCATGCGGTGGTGTTTGTAAATAGAAATTGGAAAAGGTTTACAGAGGAGTTCCCTAAACATGTAGAGGGTCGTACTGTATACTGGGTAGGAGGGGATAACCAAGATATTAAAGGTCTTCCTTTTGAGGTTGCTGAGCAATACAAAGTCCCTGCCCATAACGCGTGGACCTCTTACCCTGAAGTAAAAGGTCTTATAGAAAACTTTGAAGAGGGTGCCGTTGTCCTGGTTACAGGAGGTCCACTGTCTCGTGTTTTGGTAAAAGAGTGGTTTGAAAAACGACCAGACCTTACTATAATAGATATTGGGAGCAACTTTGACCCCATTACTAAAAATGTTTGGTATAATTACCAAAAGGGGTGGGAAGAAACAGGCTTCAACCTAACTGCCCGATGTAAAGAGTGCAATTAATATGAATCATAACCCGTACGAAATAGTTAAAGCGTTTGAAAGTAAGGTCGCTTCCTACACAGGCGCACCTTACGCAGTGTCAGTAGATAGCTGTACGAACGCATTATTTCTAGCATGTAAGTACCTCAATGTAAGCACGGTTTCGCTGCCCAAGAAAACATATCTGTCAGTACCGATGTCCGTTATACATTCCGGAGGGGAGGTTAAGTTTGAAGACCGAGAGTGGGAAGGAGTATACCAATTGAAGCCGTACCCTATCTGGGACTCAGCAAAACGCCTTACATCTAATATGTATAAACCAGGTACCTTCATGTGTTTATCTTTTCATATTAAGAAAACTTTGCCAATGGGGAAAGGTGGGATGATTTTAACAGATGACCTTAAAGCTGTAGAGTGGTTTAAGAAAGCTCGCTATGAAGGTCGAAGCGAGAAACTTTATCACGAGGATGATATTGATATGCTCGGGTGGAACATGTATATGACACCCCAAGAAGCTGCGCATGGTTTAGCTTTGATGCAGAACTACCCAGAACATGTCCCCGACTTAGGGGAAAACGAAGGTTACAGAGACCTAACCGAATTTACAATATTTAAATAATGACTAGTATACCACATTTAGGTCCTTTATGGGCTTCTCCAAATGGAGGCGGGCATTTCACCCGCGAAGAGGACTTATATTTCCAACATCTACAGGAAGTGAAGTACAACCTTTCAGGTGCACACGTTTTAGAAATTGGTCCTGGGGATGGCATGTTTGCTAGGAGGTTGCTTCGCGAAAACAAACTAGCCAGCTACACCCTCCTTGACGTAAAAGAGCATTTAAGTAATGCTTTAAACGCTATCCACTCCGAGCACCCGGACACCCCCCTTAAAGGGTTTTCTTCTGAGGAATTCGAGACAGTGATGACTATGGAGTTTGATTTAGTGGTGTCGAATATTTGCATCCCCGAAACACCAAGAGAGTACCACCACCACCTCCTAAGCAACCTTCTGCCCCGAGCCCAGTCTGCTATGATTATAGGGCAAATTACAGAAATGGGTATAAATTACGAAACATGGCTTAAAGGACTTTTTGTAAATAGTTTTGACCGCCAAAGCTGTATACTTACAAGCTATAAAAACTGCTACGCCTGGACAGGCTACAATATTAAAAAATGACTATAAAACCACCTCATACACAAATCATCTCATTTACTGATGCATGGATGCAAGACAAGGCTAATCTTAAGGTAGTAGAGATTGGTGTTTGGCGCGGAGCCAATGCCAACTTTTGCTTGAACCGATGGGGTCACGCTATAAAGGAATGGCACCTCATTGACCCTTATAACTATGAGACATACCACCCTGTCTTCCTCAATGATAGAAGCCAAGATAAGGCTCAAGCCCAAGCAGCTGTGGAGTTTGCGAAAGACAAGTGCGTTTGGGTGGAGGACTATTCCCAGAATGTCGTAGACACCTACGAGGACGGCTCTATAGATTTCCTTTATGTGGATGGTAATCACTCGTACGAAGCTGTTGCATTAGACATAGCTTTGTATTACCCCAAAGTTAAAAAAGGTGGGTTGGTAGTCTTTGATGATTTCAACGAGCCTGAAGTAAAGCGAGCTGTGGTAGAATTTGCATCCACAGTAAATTGCGTTCCACATGAAACAACGACCGGTCCAAGTCACGCTTACTTAGTAAAACTATGATGTTGTGCCCTCTCAAGGAAGAACATTATGAATTCGTTAGGCTTCTTAGAAACTCACAACCGGGGTTTTTAACGCCCAATGTAAACATAACATCAGAACAACAGATACAGTATATGGATAAGAACCATACCCATTATTATATCTGTGTATTGAAAAATAAACCTTTAGGGTTTATCGGAGTCATGGAAAACGATATAAGGCTGTGTACCCATCCGGATGCACAAGGAAAGGGGGTAGCTACTTTCATGCTTGAAGAAATCGTTAAACTCTACCCTAACGCCACTGGCAGAATTCTTAAAGATAACCTACCAAGCCAGAAAGCTTTTGAAAAGGCTAAAGTACCTTATAAAATAATATGAATAAACACGCGATTGTAACCAGAGCAGACAACAACATTAAAGAGATGGCAGACATAACCCTTCCCGTTATGCGCCAGTACGCAGACAAATGTAAGGCAGATTTTATTGTTCTGTCAGGTGAACCCCCTTTCTTAACAGAGGATAACAAACCCCATTACCGTATTTTGGAGGTTGAGAAATTATTTGATACTTATGACAGAATTTTACATTTGGATGCGGACATGTTGGTAACTAAAGAGTGCCCTAATCTGTTTGACGTAGTTCCTGAAGATAAAATAGGAAGTATATATGAAGATAAGGGGAGTAGGCTGCCTAACCGCCGTTCGTTAATTAATAATATACAGAATGTTTGGGGGGATGTAGGTTGGCGCGAAGGGTACACTAATGGTGGAACCTTTATGATGTCCAAGATGCATAGAGATATTTTTCTTCCACATAATGGAGAGTATTGGCTTGCATGGGGCTCCGGAGACTTACATTTATCTTATAATATTCATAAGTACAATTTTAAAGTACATGAATTAGATTATAAATGGAATCACATGGTATGTTTTAATGAGGCATGGATGGGTTTTCCTAACCGCTTCGACTCACATATCATTCACTATGCGGGTGGCGGTGTGTTCGAGGAAGGGGTACCTTCCCGCCTAGAACAGATTAAATGCGACATTAAAGTGTTGTGGGGGGATAAATAATATAATATGAAATTTCAAAATAACACTGGAGCAAATGTATACATAGACCTAGGAGGTTTTGTTTGTGTTCGTCCTAAGGAAATCCTGGACTTAACAGGACACCCTTCCTGCGACCCATTAACGCCAATCCTAGAGGATACTCCCCCTAAACCTAAAGCTAAACCCAAAAAAGCACCTAAGCCAAAAAAGACTAACGTTAGCGGTACTATATAATTTTATGAACATTCACCAACGACGTCGCGCACAACGAGCAGCTGTAGTAGCTGCAGAGGAAGCCGCTCAGGCTGCAGTAGCCCCTCCAAAGGCTAAAGTTAAAGCTAAGGCTAAGAAGGCTCCTGCTAAGAAAAAAGCTGCAAAGAAAGAGTCTTAAATACTTGAGCTATGGTCTATAATAGGTCATGGCTAACATTTTAGACGACATTTGTAAGAGGCTAGACGGAGCGAACCTACTTTCTGAGGAAGGACAGGTTTTCGGTTACGTAGACTCGGGCTCTTATGCCCTTAATAA
>Ga0209337_1001734_pt1 | contig 16333 bp, 8 predicted proteins | sample LinPmetageLP53_FD_184044 | JGI IMG/M metagenome (GOLD analysis project Ga0209337, IMG submission 184044) | Marine viral communities from the Pacific Ocean - LP-53 (SPAdes) (version 2) | ecosystem: Environmental > Aquatic > Marine > Oceanic | place: Pacific Ocean | collected 2010-02-08
CTTTGGGGTGGTCCAAGAGTTGAGATTACTACACCTAATTTAGATTATGTATATGGGTATGGAGAGATCCCAGATTCGCAATCGTATAAACACTTTGGTTATGAAAAGTTTATTTTTCGAAAGCGTATAGCCACTGAAGACTTCGTACCTGTTTCGGGTAAAAATTCAACTTTAGGTCCAGCTGCTGATGTACAACAAGTTGAAAACGATAGTATTTATTATTTACTAGCTATAACTCCTGGTTATCAAACAACATTTTACGATGATGGTACACACGATCCAGTAGACAGGCTATATTCTTTAGAAGCATTTAGTGGACATTTCCACGTTCGATTTGACAGACAACCAACAGAGGCAACGCCAGTCTTGATGAGAACCTTTTCTCGGCCTCCTCTGCTACGGTACGACACTGACACACCAAGAATACCACCAGAGTGCTATGACGCTCTTTATGCTTTAACAGCATCGTATATGGTGGGTGACAGGGACGGTGAACCAGCTAGGAAGAACTTGTACTTCAGTGAGTACAAAGAGCATTTAAAAAGAATGCGTAAAACATATAATGTTGCTGGACATCAAGTGGGTAGTTTTGGGAATGGTTTGTCAAACCGAAGACACTCTTCAGGCCCCCGACGGAACCGATCTATTACTGAGAAGTCGTAATGCCAGCTTGGAGGAATTACAGAGGTCAATCGATTGGTCTAGCTCGTATTATGGCTGACGTACCATACAGTGATGGTAAAACTGCCCAGTTAATACGTAACTTTGTCTTAGACGAAAGGGGTCGTTTAGATTCTACATATAGAATTATGGAGTTAATACCTCCTCAACTAAACGGTGGTTTGCCTCCTTTTGCTTTTCAAGTAAATAAATACTGGACACGTAAACGGTCAGGTGTTTTTGCCATGTGTCATACTCTTATGTATGGTGAGCATCCAGAAATTATATTTCTAACTCGGCGCGGTGTAATGAGATACACCCCGTGGAACAGACCAAATCTGAATCCTTCTTTATTTTTTGGTCCACTTACTATAGAGTATGGACTAGAAGAGCAGTATTATTATACAAGAGACAATAATAAGAAAAGTATTAGGCCCCAACAGAATCCTTTTTTTCCTCCGCAAATAATTGCTTATGGAAACAGAATGTACTTTTCCTTTTGTGATGGTGGAGGATTGTGGGTATGGGATGGTGAAAAAGTAAGGCCATTTGGGTACTCAATGCAAGCGTCACCTCCATTGGCTACTGGTCCTGAGCGATCTGGCACACTAGATACTGAAGCAAATAGTGGTGGGTTTTCTCATCGTGGTAGAATCGGTACAACAGAAAGCAGTTTTCAGACTTCTAACATTACTGGTGGATTAGTTGCTGGTGGTGTTGACAATAGTATTTATCGGTATGCTGTTCTCTTCGAAAATACAGATGGTGCTTATTCAATGAAGTCTACGGATGGGCCAAAGGTAAGTATTGAGTTCGAGGTTGCTGCAGTTGGAAAACCTGTAGAGCGTTTGCAGAAAAGATTTAGATTACATGACATTCCTGTTGGTCCACCAGGAACCGTAGCTCGTATTTTGCTAAGAACATACAACTTGCTAAGATTACCAAGCGGATCTACTGGTGAGTATAGATTCTTGCACCGTATAGCAAACAATGAAGCAAAAGAATATATTGATGACATACCAGATGGTGAACTGGGATCAGAATGGAAAGACAGAGCACCTGTACCTATTGGTTGTTACTTGCTGCAAACCTTTAGTGGGTCATTGTTCTTATTAAGAAACGAAGCGTATCCTTATAGGGTATGGTGGTCAGAACAAGATACTGCGGGACCAATACCAGAATCATTTATGTCAACGCATTGGATGGATATATTTCCATCAACTGGACCTATTACAGGGTCAATCATTGGTAACCTTGCTGATACTCGTAAACAGTTTTTGATTGTATATAAAGAATCATCATCGCATTATATAACTGGTGACTATCCTCACTGGCAGACCGGTACGTTACACGCTCAGGCTGGATTAGCTGGTCCTAATTTAGTACAGACTTTACCTGATGGTACAATACTGTGGTATGGATCTGGTACTTTTTGGATGCTAGAAAATGGTTCTGTCGTAGACATAGGAAAAGGTATACGAAGGCGATTGTCAAAAGTCAACGAATCAAGATCACGGTATGGTGTATCTTGGATTGATCGACAATATAGAGAAGGTGTATTTGTCTTACCAACTGAAGATAATGTACAACCCAATATGCAGTTCATATGGGACTATAAAAATAGAGGATGGAGAATACGAGAAGACATACACATTGACTGTGCATTAACGTTACCGAAAGAACGATGTACTTTGCTTGGTGGTATTACCACAGTTACAAGGCCAGCTGGTACGTGTGCATCAGTGTTTCTTGATTCAGATGGGGTAGTTCAACAGGTTAACAAATACCAAGATGAAAGAGATGTAGAAGTTGCAAGTGTATTTGTGTATCATCGATCATATCCATCTTATGGAATGCAGGAACGAACTAGTACTTATCAAAGTGGATGGTTATCTTTTAGTGGACTAGGACCTAAGTTACATTCGTCAGATAGAGCAACTCAGATTGTTATTACTGGGCAAGAAAGATCAAATGGTATTGCAACGGTTGAATCTTTTAAGGATTGGAACTTTGATTCTTCAGAACATACCCCTGTTGAAATTTCGTGTGCTTCTCCTGAAGATGATACAATAAGTTTTTTCGGTTCTTCAGTTTACAATAGTACAAATATGTATCGTAATGAACGTGTGTACACGGAAAAGGTTGCAATAGATATAGATACTCATTCAGTGCATTCGATAAAAATAGAGACAAAGAACCCAATGTCATTATACAATATAGATATATATGGTCCCAATGTTTCTGGTCCTGGATCAAGGACTTCAACTAACGACCCATAGGTGCAATATGATATTTATACCAAAGGGAGTAATCAACGGCGAGGTTGTAGACCCAAATACAATAAGCCGTGACTATAATGAAGCTTCAAAAATAAGTGAAGAGGTTAGTCATTATCAGTTTCGTGAAGGTGAATTCAGCAAAGAAACTAAGTTTGATAATAGCATTTGCAAAGTATTGTATACGTCTAAGGTTGCTCAACTAATGGTGACAAGAGGTAGTGGCCCAGTTTTACCAATATGGTTTGATTCGGAAGGTAGTGGGGCAAGTGCATTCAGCATACCAAATGCTACGGGTGGTACTGCACTTGCTCCTACACCTGACAGTGATCTTTTTCAAATACCATACAATAAAGGTTTTCACGTAATAGATGACACTACTTTGTCTTGGGAATCAACTGTTCCAGAACTAGTTCATATAACGTTTTCTTTTCAGTATTGTAGAGCCTACAACAAATGGTATCAAAGCGACACTGCTAATAACTATGGAGCACTGCCTGGAGATGCACTCTATAACAAAATCCACAAGAATAGATTACAAACAGCAATACGATTAGATGATGTAAACATAACAGGTAGTGGGCCTAACGGTGTTAATACAGGGGATAGTTACCGTGGTACTGCTTATACAGCAAGATCGTTATCAACCACTATCAATATAGTACAACTGTTACCAGCGGGAATACATAACGTTAGTGGTGTTGCTGCCCTAGCTCCAGCTACAAAGCTCGTAGACAATGAAGGTAATCAATCAAGGGCAACAATGTTTAGTAGGTTTACTGCTGCTTATGCCAGTGATCATACAACATTACTTACCGGTATAAGTATGGGTGAGAATTGCTGTATTGGTACTCGTAACATGTTAGTAGTTCGTTACGGACGTGGCAAACTTCTTCGAGGATAAAATGAGTATTGATACACCAGAATCTGGACAACAAATTTCATCGTCATCAATAACAGAAATGCACGATGGAGTGACAGAAAAGATAAATAACATTAAGTCTGACAACCTTGGCAGAGGATCTATTGGCCCCCAGCACTTAGGGAAAACAACTTCTGGTGTTAGTCAGAACAGTTTAGTAATGGGAAGTTCTGAGGTAACGTTGTCTAGTCCTGTGTATTTAGCAGGGTTGGTAGGCGCATATCATTCTGGAAATAGTACTAGGGGTTTAGATTACAATTCAACCATAATTAATGGTGGTGTAGGTTCATTGTATTATGAAGTCAACACAAACTGGACTACGTTATTAACCATTCCGATGGGAGCATTAACCTATGAAGTATCAAACAAAACTGAACAAGTTTTAATTATAAGTTTTGATTCTCGCATTGATCATTTTGCTGATACCGATAATTCCAATGCTAAATATCCAGCTGGCACACAGGGTATGGTTTGGTATGGGATTATAGTTGAGAAAACTAGAACAGCGGGTGGGTCAGGAAGTGTGTCAAACGAACATAACGTTATTGAAGAATCTGTTGTTGGGTGTCACCTACTAGATAGCAATAAGTTTATCAATGCAAGTAATGCCCAAACAGATCGTTATGGTGGAATAAATCAGTCTATATCCAACACTTGTATGTTTAAGCTAGAACACTTAAGTGCAGGTGATAAGCATACAATAACCAATATAAAGTTGTGTGCAGCATTCACCACTGCGATTGCTGGTAATGTAGCATCTAGTGCTACAAGGTTTCGACCATTAATTAGAAATACTACATTAAGATACTATTCGCTTATACAAAGCAAACTTCCTCTCCTTTACTAAGGGATTTTAAATGCCAATCATACCACCATTAGCACAAGGTATCCTTCAAGGAAAGGTTGATGCAGATGTTATATATAAAGAAAGTGTGTATAACCCCAATCCTGGTGGAGCTACTGTACCACCTTTAACGTTTGAGTTATTAAATGGTGGATTAACTAGGCATAACTATACAGATTCAGATCATCAAATCGAAGCTCAAAAAGTACAGATTGGAACATTTGCACAAGGTTATTATCACGGTTTTAACCGCAATGATTTTATGTTAGCTGAACAATGTTTTGGAAAAACAACAATTACTGGTGGAGATGATGTTGCAACAGAGCGAAAGATCCATAGTAGTTTGTCTTGCAGTGTATATATACCATTCAAGCCATCGCTTATATTGTTTGGTTTCCAAGCTATGTTCTGTCACGATGCTGGGCATTGGGTGACTGGATCAACTGGATTAAATCAAGTACACGATTGGTGGGATTTAATGTTGCAAGCTGGAAACAACCCAGATCAAAACACACACAGCGTAAAGTATTATCAAAAACTACCTAACACAATGTACATCACAAAAGTAAAAGGATCAGTTGAGTATAATAACGACGATTATTACGCTTTTAGTGATGAAGATAGTTGGAGATATGTATCTCGTCAAGGTCAACTTGATGGTGGTGCAGTAAGTGCAGGATACTTTACAGCAAGAGTGACTGTTGGCGCATTAAGCCGGAATGATGATATAAGAAAAGCAAAACTACAAACACCCAGTGGAGCAATCTGGGTTCTAGCATTGAGGTGATATATGGCGATTGATGACTTAAAAGATAAGTATGCTGGGTTAACTCCTGCACAAAAGGCAGCAGTTATAGCAGGAACAGCCATAGTTGCTGGTGGTACTGTTATTCCAGTATTAGGTTTTGGCGTTACAAAAGCAGCATCGGCTATATCAACAGCAGTTGGGTCGGGTAAACCTTTTTTATCAGCACAATCGCAAGCTTTAACAGATGCGATAGGAACAAAAGGCCGTGATTTTCTTGGTAAAGCAGCCCAAGCAGCCGCTGTATATGCACCCAATAGATTTGAACAACAATTTCGTAGACAAACTCTTGCAAACGCTCGAAGACTGGAGGGTGCTAGAAGTGGATTGACGAAAGGTCAAGAAGATGCAGCAATAGCAAAAGCCAATATGGTTATTCAGGCTACTCAACAAGAACGTCAAGCACAGTTAGCAAGATCAATGGGTGGAATGCAAACTGGTGCTTCTGGGGTTGGAGCAGAAGCTCAACGTCAACTGACTAAAGATACGATGGCACAACAACGAGCTGGAACTTCTGCTGTTCAAAGTGAAGGTATTAAGAAACTAGAACGAGATCAGAAACAAGTAATGGCAGATACATTACGGGCAAGTGCAATGGAACAACAGCGTAGAAATAATGCTTCCGATGTATTTAAAGCAGAAGAATCATCTGATGAAGAACTAGCACAGAAGTACTTGTCAAACATAAAGCCTGGCTCGACTGAAGCAAAAGATTTACTTAAGACATTAGGGGCGTAACAATGGCACTAACATTAAAACAACTGTACAATCTAGGGCTTGAAGAGCGACTTAGGGAATACAAACAACAAGACCTTTCAGCTATACAGAAGCGAGTTGCCGAACTTCAGAAAATGAGATTTGAATTAGTTAAGCAGAATACTATACTCAATGCTCAGAAAGTTAAATCCGGAGCTAATATAAAGACTGCGATTGAGCAACAAAACAAACAAATAGAGGTTGCTTTAATAAATTACGCAGCAGATACAGACTCAGCCAGGACAGAGGCCCAATCCCGTGCGATAGCAGCCAGGATGGCTCCATCCGTCAAATTATTTGGTGAAGCTGTTGGTGCTACACAAAAGACGACAGCTGTGGTCAATGCTGCAAGAGTAGCGTTAGAGGAGGATAAAGGAAAAATTACCGGTTCCATCAGAGAGAGTGTTGCATTAGCAGATACTGATCAAACGACTGAATCTTTGCTCACCTTAGAAGACGGCGGTTGGTTGATGACAGCAATAGGTGCACGAACAGAAGAGTACAATGAAAAATTAGTAGGTCTAGGTCCAGCTGAAAGATACAAAGCGCGTATAGATTTACAAACAGATCTAGAAACCGAACTAGTCCGGATGGTAATAGAGCACGGTAAAAATAAAAAAGGAGAAGTCGTCCTTGACCCACAAATATCAAGACAGATTATTAATCAAACATTAAAACAACAACGTGTTTTTAATCCAACATCAGCAGATAACGCAGCTGAAAAACGAGTGTATGAAGGTAATCTCCCTGACGCTCGTGACAAGTTAGAAAGAGCATTCAATGAAATAGACCCGGGTCGAAATCACAGTTCTATAATCAACGATATGGTCAATAAGGTAAGCAGTCCTTCTAAGACAATCAAAGAGTATATTGAAGGACTAGATAATATACCAATGGATAAGGCGGTCAAGGATCAACTTAAGATTTTTGATGATGATATAGAAGAACTAAAGGCTCCAATACAAACTGAGTTTGGTAAGTTCATTGAACTGTATAGAGATCACCCTAACAAAGATACCTTGAACAAAATCATTGGGGCAGAAAGTGATAAGACCGGAGCTTATATATATCACCATAACAAAGATGCTTTACAAACCGCACTTAGTGGGATTCAAACTACAAAGTTAGATTTAGAAGATCCTCAAATGATTATTGCTTTGCGAAAACAAATTGCAAATGATCTTGGTTTGATTACTTTAGGTAACGTAAATCCTATTCGGTTACGTCAAGCAATGGCTAGACGAGCACCATTAGAACTACCAAAGATTAAAAGGACTGATGAACCCCCAGAAGATTTACAGAGTGTTCCCAAAGAACAACAATCTGAAGAAGATAAAAGTATAGGTTCGGACATTGCTCAATCTCTTGCCGATGAATTTGATGAGGGCATTCAGATTGACAGCGTTACAGCAGCTGGCAAAGCTGAAGAAGCAGCAGCAGCAGAAAGAGCTAGGCAAGATACTGGTATTGATGGAATGGAACCAACTGAGTTGTCTAATATGCAAAGACAACAGCAAGCTGAATTAAGAGCAGTCGAAGCAGCAGAAGGTGCATTAGGTGTTTCTTCACCAGTAAGTGTAGAAGAAAGAACCAAGCAACTTGTTGATGATGGTATCTCTCCAGAGATAGCTAGGAATATGGCTAACTTAGAAGTAAGGACAGGTCAATCTTCAGTCTCTCCAGGTGAAGTTGGGCCAGGAGGAGTGAGTGATACTACACCAACAATAGAAGAGCAAAGACAATCTTCAGTGCAAAAAAGAGAAAAAAGTTTACCAAGAATAAACGAAATCAATGATGAACGTAATCAATTGCAGCAAGAGATTGCAAAAATAGAAAGTCAGGTATCTTCAATGACAAACTTAGTGACCCCAATGGGTCAGACAGGTAAATTTAAAGATGAAAGGTTAAAGTTTATAGAAGATAAAAAGAAAGAACTGCAAAGTATAGATAGTAAAGTTGAAACTTTTAGAAGTTCTCAGGGTAGAATAAACCCAGGTGTTAACTATTCTGTATCAGATGAAAATAAATATAATCAAGCAATGTATGATTTTATCAAAGAATACAAACAGAAATTTGGTACTGGAATAGATTCAACAGGGAAGCCAGTTGGTGGACCCAGCACCCCAACAAGCACTCCTCCAACCAAACCCACACCGTTTTCAGAAGGTGAGAGTGAACAGGCATCTCAGATAGAAATGACTGAACGTCAACAATCATTTCGTCCAAATGTAATTGCAGAAGACACTCCAGTACTTATGACTGATGTGATGAAAAGAATCAAAGCTCAGAACAAAAAGAAGCCTTCACCCAATCAACAACTTGCAGAAATGTTTACTGGAGGAACTAATTAATGGCCACTCCTACTGCAAAAACTCCCAAAATCGATAAGAGATTGACCGGTGAGTATATACCCATCGAGGAGTTATTAGAGTTAGAAAAGAAAGATAAAGAACCAACTCCTCCCGTAGTTACATCTCCACCCCCGGTAGATTTAGAACAGATTGTTGAAGATCGTCCTGAGCTGGAGGCTGGGTTTCAATATTTAGAAGAGCCTGGACTGTATTCTAAAGCACCACTGGGCCACGTTGATCCGATTACATTAAAGACTTCATCGCGTGTCCGGTATACAGACAATCAACGAAAGAAAATAAACGATAGTAAGGAAGATCCAGAAGTCGTATATTCTGAATATATATCAAGGATGACCAACGAGCAACGGAAGAGAATGAAGGACGTTGATCCTGAAGAAATAGATAAGGATTATTTAAATGAAGGATTAGGCTTAATAAACTATTGGCTTAGTCCTTTTATGCTTCCCCAGTCAGCAAGTTGGACAGCAGCAGCGTATGTAGCACAAGCGTTGCCTAACCCTGGATCATACTTAGGTGACTTAGCAGAGAGCAGTTTCGCTACTATTTTTCCATATGTTAGTGGGCATCCATTGATCTCTGCAAAGAATGCTTTAACACCAGATAGTGTTGATCAACCAAAAGACATCCAAGCTGAAGATGATCTTAAAAAAGAACTAGATTTGGTAAGTAGAAACATTTACAGTCGAGTAGCTACGGGTAAGTTATCTGAAGATATAATGTCGGGTAGTAGTTATGAAGGAACTTTAGTATCTGATGTACTAGGTGAGGTTCCTTTAGCTAGAGGAGCTGAAGTACTTGATAGCCTTATTTCAATGGAAGAAGCAAAGAGAATTAGTGACCTAGCAAAGAAAGCAGGTAACCAAGATGTTTCAGATTACTATGGTCTTTTATCTAACCAACTAGTAAGAGAGGGTATCGGGTTGTTAGGTGAGTTGGTTTTGGACCCATTGTGGTTTCTTGGTGCAGCTAAAGGAACAAAACTAATTACTGTTGGCGGTGAACAGTTAAGCTTATCTGGAGATGCGTTAAAGGCATTAGATGCTTTAGTGAATGCTGGTAAGTCACCAGATGAAGCAGCAAACATTCTTGTTGGTTCTTTGCGACGTGATGAATCATCAATGCAATCTTTAAAGAAAGCAATAGAGCAAGAGAAAAAGCTAGAACAAAAGCACAGTCAGAATGCACAGGATGTACAGCAACAACTGCAGAACCCTGAAAAGATTCTTGATAATGCCAAAGCAGACATAGAAGCTCAACAAAAAAAAATAGATGATGCTTTAGAGTTAGTAAAAAATGTATCAGATCAGAAAGAGAAGTCACAGTTAATGTTGGATGCTGCATATCTATCTGAGCTTCAAAAGACTAAGTTGATGGAAGCTAAGAAGATTGCTTCGATTAAAACAACAGAAGACGCAACAAGGTATATGACTAACGTAGGTAACCAAGAAGCTTCTCTCGCTGGTATGTACAAAAAGAATGTAGCAGAAATGTCTAGGATGTTAGACGATGGGTATGATGCAAGTAAGGTAATGGATACAGCTGGCGCATTTAGGTTTCACGTACCCTTTACCAGCAAGACCTATAATCCAATACAAACACAGTTTAAAATAAAACCTTTAGCAGACATTGATACAGCAGAAACAATAGCTCTTAGGACAGTTGGTAACGTTGATGACCTAGCAAGGCTTAATAAGACCACTGAAGAAGGCCTAACAGCTATGATCAAAAGCGGTCAACGCATTACAGTTGGTGTTGGTGGAGGAGGTATTAAAGCTTTAATACCAGATACCATTATATCAAAACTCCAAACTGTTACAGATCCGCTTCAGCCATTAAAAATAAACAACATTAAATCAAAAGTAATTAATGCTGCTGGGTCTACAAAAGATTTAACTGATGGTGAACGTCTTGTTTACATGTTTACTGAACAAGGCATTCCAGGATTTACTGGTTTAACAAAGATACCTGGGTATCTTATGCAATTTTTATCAACTTTTATTGGTACTAGATACCTCCAGCCTTGGTATGCTAACCGCGAAGCTAAATCTGCACAGCAATACTTTAGACTGCGTGGCGTAGATCGAAACAAGATTAGTGCTTTTATTGGTACAAAAGGAAGAACCTTAATACGTTTGCAGAAGACCGCTCCAAAACTATGGGATGATTATCAATCTGCTTTAGTGGCATACAATTCTGCATTAGCAATGTCAAGCCAAGACATTCTTCAGAGGATTACTCGGCTATCTGAGATTGCAGAAGACATTGCAAAAGCTAGGATAGCAACTGGAAAAGCAGTTGAAGGTACGACTGGAATAAAAATCCTGGATGAAGCTGCAAGGTACAGAGAAAAAGGAATAGCATTCCCTCCTGAACTTAAAGGTCTATTAGCTGATATGCGAGGTTTAATAGATGACATAGATAAGAACACAAAGGTTGAAGAAGAACAAATCAAGCAAGCGTTACAGAACATTGCTAGATTTGCTACGGGAGATCCCAAAGCTTTCCAAGATATATCAGATCAGATTAAAAAGTTACAAACAGAACTCAAAGATGTAATTGATGCAACGATAGTTAAACAAAGAGTAGAGATTGCAAACTTAAAAGAGATAAGGAAGGGTTTGTTAACGCAAAAATTACCTGTTCCTTACGCCGTTAAAAAACCAAAAAAGTTTTACGAAAAGCAGATTAAAGATTTGATCCAACAGGAAAAGAAACTGCAGGATGTTCTTAATAACTATCGCAAAGCAACCAAGCCAATGTCTACGGATACAAACTTTACTGGTGTATTAAAGAATAGTTTAGAAAGTATACGTGCAAAACGAATTCAGATTGAAGAGTTAAGACAGGCACAAAATATAGCCCAGCCCAGACTTGTTGCTGAACGATTTAAAATGGGAAAAAACAAACACTACACCCGTAATTTATCTGATTGGGAAATAGAGTTGTTTAGCAGAGTAAAAGAGTTACAAGGTGATTTTTCTGAAGAACAATTTTTAACAGCCATACTTGGTGTATTTAAACGTTCGAAAGGAGAAACAATAGACTACAAAAAGTTGTCAGAACAGTTTCGAGGAACAAAAGGTTTAGAGATTACAAAAGTATTACCCGACAAATACCCTACTGTAATAGGACAACGATTTGAAGATGTCCCTGAGGACATAAAACCTTTAGTAGAGGAACTAAGTTTTTTACTAGACACATATAAAGAACTTTTCAAACAGAATGGTTTTGATTTTATTAAAAGCCCTACTGATATGATGAAGATTTTTGGAGTAATGGAACACGTACCTCACTTGAAGTACAACAAGGCTACCGATGTAAAGGCCCACGTATCCGGTAAGTTTTCGCAAGAAGAAACTAAAATTACTGGTGGGACTGATGCTTTGCTAAGTCAATCGTTATCAATGGATTCAGCTAAGTTTCGAAGTTTAACTGGTACCATCGATGAAATAAATGAATTGGTAAGATACAAGGGTGATCAGTGGGAGTTTACTATAGACCCTAACTTACTGCATTCGCGTTTAATGCAGAACAGTAAAGGCATTGCATCTAAAGAAATGTTGTTAACCTTTTTAAGGACTGGGGTAGCAAGAGTATTCCCATCGTTTGAGGAAGCACGAGGTGCGGGTTTTGTGCCATTGTTAGAAAGAAGTGTATCTGGATTAGACAAAGAGGTTTTGTTGTTTGGTTCTGCTGAGCAGCTGATTAACGCTGCTGGTGGTAAGCAAGATCCTGTACCTTTCTTAGATATGTTGCAACGTCTAGGACAAGAACGTTCAGCTATTGAACAGTTAAAGGATGGTGGAAAGCTAAAGGATGGTCCACTTATATCCTGGGCGCAAGAATACAAAGAGTTCGCCAATGCCTCTCACGTTGAGCAGTCAGTGGGAATTATACGTTCCGTCCAAGCCAAAGCAAAGTCTGGGATGCCAGAACTAGAAAAGTTTCTTATTGATGGAGAAGTCTTAGACGTACAGAAAAGGTTTCAACAAATTGGTGATGCCAAGCACGAAGCTTATATACAAAAGAAGCAAGATAGTTTGGACAAATTAACAGCCAAGATTCAAAAGAACAATGAGAATGGTAGAACAACATCTACTAGAGACAATAGTAGGTTTGAAAGTTTAAAACTTGAAGTTGATTCTGCTTCCGATGTTTATGCTGTGCAAGAAGCAAGAGTAAGAAATACAGCTTGGAAGGATGTGTCAAAAGAAATTAATGAGCTATTATCTGACATCAACAAAGGGGAATACCCAGAACTTAAAGGCTTAAAGGATGTATTGATTGATCATCAAAGATACAGGACAGGAATGGAACCTGTAACAGCAAATGATCTGAAAGCATTTTTTAATCCTACAGACCCAATAGCACGAGTGTACATACCAGAATCTGTTCAGGAAAGTTTACGGATGATGACCAGTTTAACTTTTGTAGGTCAGAAAGGAACTGTGGCTAATTGGATCTTTGACAAAATTAGATTTTGGAACAACTTCTGGAAAACGAGAATGACTATTATTTCAGCAATGTTTACAGCTCGAAATGTGACCGGTAATACTGTCACCAACATACTTGATGTAGGAGTTGGCGGTGCTCTAAATCCAGCAACAAATATAAAAGCAGCTAAGCTTGCAGTTTTAGTTGAATACTACAGTAAGTACGGAAGTTTAGAGAAAGCAACTGATGCTTTAATGTTACCTCGGAAAGTTGGAGAAAGTAGAAAAGATCACTTTCTCCGTAAAGTCAAAGGCAAAGAGCTTAAATACTTTTGGAAGGGAATGGGTAGCACCTTGGACTTAGGTGATGGTAGACTAAGAACCTGGGACGAAGCACTTGATTTAATGCAGAGAGAAGGCGTTATGTCTGGTAGTGCCAACTATCGTTTGGACTATGAATCAAGAGCCGAAGAGTTACTTGATGCACAACATAGATTATCAATGGCCGAAGTAAGAGGTTTGCCTAAGCGTAAACTAACAAAAGTACTTAGCAAAGTTGAGGATGCTACAATTATAGCAGTATCAGCAGCAGCCACCGGTGGTGTTCCTATAGCAATGACCAAAAACTTTGGTGAAGTATTGGCTAGGCGAGCTGAGAACCAAGGTAGAGCTGTAAACTTTATTGCAAACCTTAAGCGAGGAGGGACAGTTGATGATGCAGTAGCAAACGTAAACAAGTTCTTGCTTGACTATAATGACTTAACGCCAAGACAAAAAGATTATATGAGGGTTCTAAATCCGTTCTTTACTTGGAACTTTAAAAACTTCAATCTTACTGTTGATATGATGACAAAGAATCCATTGTTCTTCAGTACAATGAATCGTGCATTCTACCATACACTACCAATGGTGTCTGCGATTATAGAAGAAGAGAAGAATACAGGTACAGGGAATGCTGGACAGTATGATTTTGTGCGGAAAAAGATAACAGATGAAGTTAAGTACTACCCTGATTACAAAATGTATCGTATTCGATTAGATTCAACATTTCTTCCTGGTGAACTACCAGAGGGATATGATATAGAAGGGCTGGGATTACCTGTTGAATCTTGGGCTGAATATATGCAGGTGATAGAAGACTTACTAAAAGATCCAAAGGTTGGGGCAACCAACAAAGATCGTATAGAAGGTGTAATGGCAAGAACTCATTGGATATTAAGAGCATTTTATGTATACTTTGAAAATCGAGATCCTTTCTATCGTGAAGACTTATCTGATCCTAAAATGAGAGATGCTACCGATGTTGCAAATGCTGTACACACTCTTCGTCAGTTTCCTTTGTTAACGCCATTGACCAATGCGTTTATGGAATCAGCTGGAATAACAACAGTAACATATGATAACGGTACAAACTATTTCTTTGATGAACAAAGCACTGCATTCAAACTGTTAAAGTACACACCGAATCCAATAGCCAGGATTTTAAGAGAAGGAGCACCTATTCAAGATTTTAGCAATAGGTCTTTGATGACACCTGAAGGACGGTATGATTCGAACAGTACCCCAGAGAGGGTAAGTATGACGTGGAGGTTATTAAACTCTTTCTTTGGATTCAAATTAAAACAACAAGCTTCATCAGATTATTTAAACCAGAAGCATGAAGAACAAAGTAATGAACTTATCCAAGACAAAGCAGCATCTCTTGGGCTATCATTTAAACAAGAAAAAACAAAAGTTAGGAAGTGAAATATGGCATATGCTAAGACCGTAACAAGAACAAAAGTATCAGATTCTAATGTGGATTTTGTCTACGATATAACCGAAACTGATTCTACTAGTGGTGGTGATGAGTTTACTATTGATCTTACAGTAACAACTGGGCGCATATTAAGATACAAGGTGTTTGCGTCGGCAGGAACAGTAGACCCTGTAGTAGGGGTAGTGACCTCAGCCAGTAACAATGATATAGTGTTAGAGAATGGAACTGCTGGAATCTCTATTGATTTAGAACCAAGCCCAGTAACTTTCTATAGTAGCGGGAAAACTTTATTCATTAACAACAAGGCTTCAACTGGTGGTAAAACAATTAAGACACGTATTTTTATCAGAGAAACTTGGGGATTATAGAGGTGACATATGGGTTCTTCATTAAGTAGACCAACCAAAAACATTACATTAACAGACCTAACGGTACAGAGTAGTTTAACTGTTGATCAAACCACGTTGACAGTAGATGATGCCAATGATCGAGTAGGGGTTGGGACAGCATCTCCCCTAAAAACCCTTAGTGTGGATGGTGACCTGCACTTCCAGCCGACAGCAATCAGTACAGCTCACCTAACAACAGCTGGGTCATTACGGATACGTGCTACAAATAACATGCACATTGGTGATGATGGTGTAGATTCAATACGTCTTGGTCGCACTAACACTACCGCCGTGAAAATTCATATGCGTTCAGGTGCTGATGATGACCTGGTTATATCCAACAGCAAAGTTGGGATTGGAACAGACTCACCGTCAACCACGTTAGATGTGGATGGTGCTGCAACTATTGCCGGAGTTCTGGACCTGAATGATACCACAGACTCAAGTAGTAAAACCACAGGTGCAGTTAAGATTGCTGGTGGGGTTGGGATTGAGAAGAAACTATATGTGGGAACAGATTTAGATGTAGATGGGACAGCCAATCTGGACGACACAGACATTGACGGAACGTTCACTATGGACGGGTCCACCTTTGATGTAAATGCAACTGGAGCAGTAACTGTTGACGGTACAACTTTATCTTTGGACGGAACGGATACAACCAATCTAACTATGACAGCAAATAGTAGCAGTGCAAAGGCATTGAGTATTGATGCTGTTAACAGTGGCTCAGGTGTAGCCTCAATCAATCTTGGTACAACAAGCGGTACAGCAATTGTTATTGGTCATACAACATCAGAGACAACGGTTAGTGACAACCTAACTGTTACTGGTGACCTAACGGTAAATGGTACAACTACAACTATCAACTCTACTACCCTTACAGTAGATGACAAAACAATAGTACTGGCCTCTGGTGCTGCTGATTCTTCTGCTGCTGATGGTGCAGGAATTTCTATTGATGGAGCGAGTGCTACGTTCTTGTACGATCACACTGGTACCCAGTGGGAAATGAACAAACCCCTGGAGGTCACAGGAAACATTTCTACAACTGGTGATTTGGCGGTTGATGGTACATCAAATCTTGATGAGGTAGACATTGATGGTGCTACACAAA
>Ga0209337_1001735_pt1 | contig 16332 bp, 14 predicted proteins | sample LinPmetageLP53_FD_184044 | JGI IMG/M metagenome (GOLD analysis project Ga0209337, IMG submission 184044) | Marine viral communities from the Pacific Ocean - LP-53 (SPAdes) (version 2) | ecosystem: Environmental > Aquatic > Marine > Oceanic | place: Pacific Ocean | collected 2010-02-08
ATGCTGTTGGTGGTGCTGATTTTATATTAGAATTAGATGTTGAATTAGTTGTACTGTTTGATGATGATCCAGACTGATATGTTGTTGCTCCACCCGTATACCCACCTTCAATACTTGTGTTGGACCCGCTTACGTTCGATTGTGTTTCTGCAGAATATCCTGGCTTTACACAAAAAGCTAACAAAGTCATTAATATAATTAATATACCTGTAAAATAATAGTTCATCTTGGTTGTCTCCATTATTTATCATTAACCTCATTTTCATAAGTTTTGTCGTCGTCTCTTACAGTGCATTCACAATGTTCACAGGTGCAAATGCCATATTCATCTGAATGTAATTCCATTACACAATGACAATCGTGATGACATTTTTGACACTGATCCATATTAACCGATCCAGCTTTTAACAATATTTGTTAACCAATTCCAAATTTTTCTAATTGGTCTTACAATCCATTTTTTAATCATCTTTTTTCTCCTCAATTTCGTAGAAAAAATCATCGGTATCTGATGTTTGCCATTTACCTGTGTCTTCTACATTCCACTCGTTAGTTTGCACTTTCCAATCAGGAGTTTCTTCTCTTACGGTAAAAGCAGGTAGATCCCAAATTATTCTGTTGTTAGGTTGTGCTGCAAAATTACCATCATCTAAGGCAATTATGTGAGCGCACTTGTGTTCGTGCGGTATTTCCGAATGTTCGGTATCTAGTATATTACTCTCTGGATGTGCAAAGTCAATGGTAAATAGATAATTACCATGATGCCATTTTTTATCTTTGCCAATATACTTGCCTGCTGCGCTACTTAAAATATCCCAAAAAGTAACAGCAGGGTAATAAGAAAAACTATTCCAAAGTTCCAATTCATCAAGTCTACGGGATGGAACAGACTCCGGTTGAAAACCACGTTGAATAAAAGCCGAAATTGGTAGACGATAAAAGATAGCACCGTTTTCCATAATCGCGTGCCATAGTATAGCCATTCCGCTAACAGAGCTAATGCCGAAGATAATACAGTCTTCAACTTCTCCATGATGTTTTTTAAGATCATATAAATATTCCCTTTTTATTTGTGCATATATTGGTGGTATGTTTGCATTTAAATAAGCCATAAGTATTCCTCATTATTTTATTTCTCCCCAGTTTTTACCAGACTCGTAATCTACTTTGTTTGGTATCTCTAAATCAACTGCGGATTCCATTATATCTTTTATTTTTGCAGCTTCCAAGGGATTTATAACTGATATATCAAGTTCATCATGCACTTGTATATGCGGTGTAATGCCCTCTTTATGTAATTCCAACATTGCTTTCTTAGTCATATCTGCAGCAGACCCTTGAATTAATTTATTTAAAGCTTTGTATGTATAAGCACGCTTGATACCTGGCCCATGTTCTTGGACAGCTTGATCAAAAGGTAATGCTTTATGCATACCAAAACTATTTGGTTCCCATAAATGAAAACGACAAAGTCTACCAAGTAAAGTTCTTATCTGTCCCCGTTGCTGTGCTCTGTTAGATACAGATCGTGTAAGAGATTTAACAAATGGAACTCTTTCATGATAAATAGAAAATAATTCTTCTGCTTTATCTTTTGATACACCTAACTCTGCTTGTAGTTTAGCTTTACCCATACCATAAAACAAACCTAGATTAATTGTTTTAGCTGCATCTCTTGGTATGTCTGCCATCTTAGCAACGATGGTGTGAAAGTCTGCGTCTCCAGAGTTATAAGCATCTTTAACATTAAAGACACTTGTGTCTTGATCAAGGGATGCATAGTGCACTACAAGTCTTGGTTCTTGTTGACTGTAATCAAAGCATCCCCAATCGCAACCAGACTCAGGAATGAATAGGGATCTAATCATCGGTCCTAAATCTTTGTTGCGAGCAGGAATTTGTTGCAGGTTAGGATTAGAATAAGAAAACCTTCCGGTCACTGTTCCACCAGTATCTGATCTAATTTGATTTATATCAGCATGTATTCTACCCTTATGTTCATGTTTAATAATTGTATCTATAAATGTAGTATGTGCCTTGTTAATCTCTCTAGCTTTTGATATACATTGTACTAAAGGATGTTCATGAATAGAAAGAAAATTTTTAGTAAATGAAGGCGCTTGTGTTTTTGCTGTTCGTTCGTATTCCAAACCAAGTTTGTCAAAAACTTTGGCAATTGATCTTGCAGCCCATATTTGAGTTTCTATTCCTGTTTCTTTTTTTACTTTTTGGAGTAAGTTTTCTTCTTGTTGCGCTAATTGTTTCTTTATTGTATGAGCTTTTTGAACGTCCACTCTTACCCCAAGAAATCGCATATCAACCAAACAAGGAAAAAGATCAGTCTCTAAATTAAATATAGATTCTAAATCTTGATCTAATATTTCTTTTTGCATAACTTTCCATAATGCAAATGTTAACTCTGCATCACGTTCAGCATAATTACCAACATACATTGCTGGTAACTTCCACATGTCAGCTTTAGGATCTAATCCCCATTCTTTTGCTATTTGGTTTAATTCTGTTTCGTTTTTACCTTGGCCACAATAATCCCAACCTAATGATCCAAGATCAAATCTAAATCTATTTTCATTAACTAAAGATGCTGCAATCATAGTGTCAACAATTCTTCCATTAACTTTTATACCCATAGATCTAATCCATGAAATATCATACATTGCATTGTGAAATATTTTTATAGCATCAGATTTACAAACATCTGTAAACCATTGAATTACTTTACTTTTTTCAAGATTACCACCGCCTTCATGATCAAAAGGAAAATACCCTGCATAACCTTCCGTGGCTATTGCAATTCCTACAACCTTACCTTTTCCAACTACAGAACCTGATCCCATAGTTTTTAATTCTGGATCGTGTGTTTCTAAATCAATTGCAATCTCATCGCAAAATCTTAAATCAGGAAATTCTGTTGGCTTAACCCACTCTGTTTGTGCTTTAAAAATAAATGGTTTCATTACTTATAGTCCCTTTCCTTTATCATTTCTAAATAATGTATGGCTTTATCTATGTCTTCTACTCCGCCTTTGTAAGAGTGTCTGCATATGTATTTTATAGCATTGCCCTCTGCAAAAAGCAATTTATTCTTGTTTATAAACTCTGATGGTTGAATTTCCATGTACATATAATGTGTCCCTGAAATTTGTTTTAAGTATGGATCGTCGCTCATATTTTAAACTCCTTTGATTTGTTTGAACATTTTATTAAATATAAATTTTTCATAGTTCTTGTTATACCTACATACCAAACACGATATTCTTCATCCTGTTTTTGTATAGATTTTTTTGCTCCTTTAATTGTATTTGCGGTTTCATTTAAAAGTAAAACAACATTAGTTGCTTCACCACCTTTTGCTCCATGTATTGTTGATACTTTTATTCTTGCGTCTTTCGTTGGATTTTCATTGTTAAGTAATAATAACTTCATATAAGTTATTTGGCTATCAGACACATTATTAAATGCATCATACCATTTTAATGAAAGATTTATTGATCCTTTTATTCTTTCTTTAATTCTTTGTAATTGTATGTCTGGAAGAACAACTTTTTTTTGTAATTGCGACCAGTATTGTATATCTTCATATAGACTTTTTCCAATACTATTTCCTTGTGCAGATTCAAAAAATAAACCTTTCTTTTTTAAATAAGTTGGTATTGGTTTTAATAATGATTTAGTTCTAGTCAAAATTAACCAGTCATCTTTAGACATATCAATGTCAGATAATTTATATATTTCAAAAATATTTCCAAGTTCCTCTTTAGAAAAATATTCTTTGTCAAGTCTATTATCTTGAACTCTATTAATGACATCTAATGCAATTTTTTGTATACTACTTGGCACTCTTTTTGAATATTTTAAAGGTATTTCTTCTGCTTTCCAATTTATAAAAGAATCTACATCTGCGCCAGCCCAACCAAATATAGCTTGATCATCATCTCCTGCAATCCATACATCACACTTTGTATCTTCTTCTATTTTCTTAATCATAGACCATTGTATTAAAGATAAATCTTGTGCTTCATCTACAAATATAACACTAAACTCTGGAGTCTTACCCTTATCTAAAAACTTTTGTATCATGTCATTAAAATCAATTAAACCGTATATGTGTTTGTAATTAATAATTTCTTTGTTTATTGCATCAAGTTTATCTCTTTCTATTTTAGATAAATGTTCATTTAAATCTAATTGATCTAGTGTTTCTATTTGTTTTACTCTAGCTAAATTAATTAAACTTAAATATTCACTATCTGATGTAAAGATTCCATTCCAATTATTAGTTTCGTATGATGCATATTTAATTTGAATACCACAAGTGTCACCTATAGATTTGTAGTTTTCATCTTGCATAACATTTTCTTCTTTTAAACCTAATTGATTAAATGCTAATGAGTGAAGAGTTTGAAAATATTCTATATCTTTTTTAGTTAGGTCTTCATTCTTTGCTAGATACCTGTCTCTTGCTTCTCCAGCAGCTTTTCTAGTAAAAGCAAAATAGCCAATATGATCAAGAGGTACACCTTTATCTACATATTTTTGTACTTCATTTAATAACCTTCTTGTTTTACCTGTACCTGGTGGTCCTACTACTTTATATCTCATTAATAATTACTTTCTGTTCTCTCTACAGGTTTGTATTCTATTTTATCCATGTGTAATTGTTTTACTCTACATACTTTTACTGTTTTACCATCTACATTTAATGAATGACTAAACTCTACACCGCATTTTTCTTTTAGTTTTTGTGCTATTCGTTCTTCTGGTATTTTCCAACTAGAACCTAAATGATCTATAAAAGAATTAAATCTAAAGAAATGATGACCTTCTTCTGTTAAACACGAACCACTATTAATTTGTATTCTTTTCTTAGCTCTTGGTCCATTAACACAATATTGATATAATTCTTCTCTTAATCTATCTTCTATTTGTGTTCCTGCAGGAGGTGTTATCTTAGTAGAATTTTTTCTAAGTTCAGTTAGTTTTGCTCTAAAGTCTTTTGGTTTTAATGGCTCGTGATAGATACCTGTTTGTTCCCAAATTAAATCTAATAGTTCTGTTTGTTTTGTAATAAATCTTCTATGTGTTGCAACTACACCTGCTTTAGTTCCATCAGGTAATTCTACATTGAAATGATATTCTGGTTCTGCATACATTATAATTTGAAAATCTGATATTTCAGGAAACATTGTAATGCTATCTGATTTTACTCCAAAAGGTCTAGAGTAACATAGACTACGCATACATTTACTGTGTATTGGATCTTCATAACATGTATGACCAGCTGTATCTTTTTTCCAGGCAGCTATCTTAGAATCTAATTTTGCTTTATCCCAAGGGTCCTCTAAATAATTATAATTTGCATTTGAAACTTGATCAGGCCATTTATCTTTATATTTTTTTTTAGCAAAGACCATATAATTATACATAAATCTATCTCTACCATCATCTAATTTTCTTTTTGTACATAATGCTAGACATGGTGGTCCATCTTCAAATTCTTTATTAGTTCCAAGTAATATATTTTTATAAGTTTCATCAACAAGTCTATCTAAATTAGATTTATTAATTTTGTTTTCGTTAGCATATTTTATAAATTGTTCTAGATTTAATGAATTATTGTCTTTATCGACTGCGTATCTTTTTGTATTACCATTATTGTAATATGGTAAGTTTATAAAATTACCTGGTTTTATTTGGCCTTTGTCATCTTCCTTTAATTCTTTCTGTTTTGGAAAAATTTCTGTCTCGGGATCTAATCCTAAAGGCAGTAAAAAAGATTTTAATGCCGAGATTAAATCTACAGCCGGTATTGGTTCTTCTGAAAACAAATAACAATGTAGACCTCCACTTTTAGATAGAATAGGTATTAGAGGTAATTTAAATTGTTGAAACAAAGCAAGATAATGTTCTACATTAAAATTAGAATAATCTTTTGAGTCTATGTCTATACAACCAAACTGTACTGTTTTATCTAATCTGCAAGGTTGTATTCCTATAGATATTTTTCCTTCTATGTGATCTTTATAATCACCTTGTGTTATGGGTCTTCCTGCCCATTCATAATTAGGTTTAAGTTTATTTTTTTCTGTGTCTAATTGAGCCGAAGACATGTCGGCAATACCAAAATCACCTTGGTAACCTGTAAATAATTTTATAAACTCATCAAACATATAGATCCCGGGTCGGGACGGTTCCAGTCTCCCTTTACCGTCCCTATCTTTCTTATGAAAGAATTAGTAGTTAGATTCCTCTTGTGTAGTTTCAGCAGGTTTTTGCTGACTACCTTTTATAGAGTTATGAAAATCCCTAGCCATTTGGTAAAGTCCGGCATTGTCTACTTTTTTAAGTAGATTTACATTATATGTATGCCAAGTAAAACTACCAGTTTGTTCAACAGAATTTAATTTATAAACTCTAGAAAACATTGGAGCTGGTACAGCTTTTCCTGTTTTAGGATCATTCTCAAATTCATCTTCCATTAATGAATTCCATTGTCTACTTGTTTTTAATCCAGTAGATTTCATGGTAAGTAAAGCCTTCTCAGGTCTTTCTCCATTAATGATAACAAAGTAATTTGCTGTCTTGATAATTTCATTACCATTGTCCAACATATCTTTGTTACGATCATTTTGTTTTACTTTGCCCATAACGTCAGGTCCTCTGTCATTATGTATAGGTCTTCCTTCTCTTTTTTCAAAAGGAGCCCATTCAGGATATGTCATTTTGTAGAATACAGGAATAACTTGTATTCCTTTTTCTCCACTATACAATTTTTTAGTAACTGTATTATAGAACATACCGGCTTCTGCACCTTCAACATATTTTGCATGTTTCTTTTTAGTTTCATCTGAACCACTTTGTAGTAATTTCAGAAAAGGCAATGCAAGATCATTCTTTTCAATTGTTTCAAGACCCATCCCTGAATCTGATACAAAATCTAAAGTTGCTAATGCACCATCTTGTTTGTTTGCTACGTCGCTTGTTTCTTGTGTCATGTTATTTGTTCCTTGTTATTTTTGTTTTGTTTCCCTTAAACAGGTTAAAATGTTCAGATGGCAAGTCTTGTTTCCCTTCAACTCGTTCTCTGTACAGTGCTTTGAGAGTCATGGGTTCAACTTTCAATTTTTGTTGAGGCTGATACCCATTACTCTCGGCAAGGTTTGCGTATTCGCTCGCCTTGTTATCTTCGTTTCGACCAAAGGAAACAGTGATCTCATTTTTAATCAAATCACCCAGGTCGTTCTCTCGAAGCCAGTTAAATGCGCCTTCCCTTTTATCTACAGGAATTGTTGCGCTATAAATTTCTTTTACTTCTATTGCAGAACCATCACTTAATTTCATAGTTTTAAGTTTCATCGATTCCATAATTTCTGGAATGACTTGTTCAGATATTCTATCTGCAACTTCTTTTTTTTGTTTTAATTTTTCTTCTTCAACTTTTATTTCGTCTTCTAGTTTTTGTAGTTGAATTACATAATTAGATAATGACCTTGCATTTTCTAATTCATTTACTTGTTGAGGCGCATCGGCCACAAACATTTTTTTTAAGTCTTCTGTTGCATCATATTTATTCATCTATCTTTCCTCTTTCATATAAGTTAATTGCTATTGGATAGTATTGTCTTTCTTGTTTATCCCATTTTAACAAATTGTACTTACCATTTGTCATATCAGAAACAATAGAACATGTCACTCCAATAATTGCAGGATCTCCGGTTAATAATAAATAATCATCCGTTGTAAAATTTTTTAACAACGTTCTTAATTTATAAATCAAAGGTCCTGGTGAAAAAATAATTTGTGATAACTCAGGTAATAAAAATTTAAACTCACCATATTTTGATGCGCCCATAATATTTATTTTAGGGTTACCGGTTTGTGTGCCAGGTATTTCCTGTATTACATAAACAGTATTATCTTTCATGCTTGACAATATAGTGTTTAATTGTTATCTTGTCAATTAGAAAGAAGAAAAAATTATGAACTATAAATTTAAGACTAAGCCATACGCGCATCAACTTAAGGCATTAGAAATGTCTTGGGATAAAAAAGCATTTGCATATTTTATGGAAATGGGAACAGGAAAATCTAAAGTATTAATTGATAATATATCAATGCTTTATGACAAAGGTAAAATAAATGGTGCCTTAATTGTTGCACCTAAAGGTGTTTATAAAAACTGGTATAGTGCAGAAATACCAACACATATGCCTGATCATATTGAAAAAAAGGCCGTATTGTGGCAAGCAATGATTAACAAAAAACAACAAGATATTTTAGATACTTTGTTTAAAACAGGAACTGATCTTCATATTTTAATTATGAATGTAGAAGCTTTCTCTACTAAAAAAGGTGTTGATTTTGCTGCTAAATTTTTAAATTCACATGAATGTTTAATGGCAATTGATGAGTCTACAACTATTAAAAATCCAGATGCTAAACGTACAAAAAATATTGTAGGTCTAGGTGAAGATGTCAAATATAAAAGAATACTTACAGGTTCTCCTGTAACTAAATCACCCTTAGATTTATACAAACAATGCGAGTTCCTTGACACTTGGCTCTTGGATCATGCTTCTTATTACACATTTAGAACTAGATATGCAGTTATGAAAACAGCACATTTTGGTGGCAGATCAGTACAAATTGTAGCTGGATACAAAAATCTTGCAGAACTATCTGATAAACTAAAAAATTTTTCTTATCGTGTACTAAAAGATGATTGTTTAGATTTACCTAAAAAAACATTTATGAAACGTATTGTGCAACTTACACCAGATCAATTTAAAGTGTATGAACAAATGAAAAAACAGGCACTTGCAATACTAAATGGCAAGATGATTACTACTGCAAATGCATTAACACAGTTAATGAGGTTACAACAAATAACTTGTGGTCATTTTAAAGCAGATGATGGCACTACACAAGATTTAAAAAGTAATAGACTTGATGAATTAATGAATGTGTTAAATGAAATAGAGGGTAAGGTTGTTATCTGGGCCCATTGGCAAAGTGATGTAAGACAGATTATAAAAGCTATTGCTGAAGAGTTTGGTCAGGATGCATTTGTTGACTATTATGGTCTTACACCACAAGATGAACGACAACAAAACATTAAAAAATTTCAAGATAATGACAAATGTAGATTTTTTATAGGTACACCTCAAACAGGTGGTTATGGTATAACCCTTACAGCAGCTAGTAATATGATTTATTATTCTAATGGTTATGATTTAGAAAAACGTCAACAATCAGAAGCTAGGATAGATCGTATTGGTCAAACTAAACCTATGACATATATTGATATAATGTGTGAAGATACAGTTGATGAAAGAATTGTAAAAGCTTTACGTAAGAAAGTAAATATTGCAAGTCAGGTTATGGGTGAAGAATTAAAAGCTTGGATATAGGAATATATAGGATTTACGTGTGGTGGCTCAAATTTTTGTAATCAACATTACAATAACACTGGCCATGCCAGCCACAAGCGTACCAACTGATACTAATAAAATACTTTCGACTCTATTTATTTGATGTTCTAATTTTAAAATTTTATCGTGAGTTTGTTTTTGCATGATACGGCAAAGTTTTTCGTGTGAATCTATTCTTTGTAGTGCGTTTTCTTTAGACATTATAATAAATCAACGATCCCTCCGTCGCCATAAGGTTTTCTTGTTACAAGACCACCATCTTTCCAACCCCAGCCACCATCAGATCTTCCTGAATTAGTTGAGCCTGCTGATGTTGCTTGTTGAGAACCGCCACCCATTCCTGCTGCAGCTCCGCCACCACCGCCACCAGTTGTTGCTCCACCTGCTGGACCTCGTGATGTAGAGGGTGCAGTGTTACCTGCAGATGAAACTCCTTGAGAACTACTTGATACAGCTCCTGCGTCATAGCCACCGCCTTCAGCTCCTTCAGACATTTCCACATTAGGTGGTGTAGTTATTGTTTGTGTTATGCCGGCATTATCTGTAGCCCCTAATTGTTCTTTATATGTATCGATAGCAGTTGTTGGTTTAATTTTTGATGTAAGATAAGCATCGTCTAAAGTCATTTTATTTTTTGCATCAATTTCTGCTGCAGTTTGTTCTTCATCTGCTTTTATTGATTCTTGAAGTGCTGTTCTATCTTTTAATTCTTGTCTTAAAAAATTTGTCCTGTCAAAATATAAATCTGTTTTACCACCATATTTTTTTTGAGCATTTAATAAAGCCTCATTTAATTCTCCAACTCTTTTTTCATTATACGCTGTGTAATCTCCAAAAGCAGATACTGTGTTAATTCCATATTTATCTTGACCACGTTCATTGACACCACCCATTGCTTCTAAAAATTCCATGTTTCTAACTTCTTCTTGTGTTAAAGCAGCTCTTGATCCAAACCCAGTTTGATCACCACCATAAGAATAAATTGCATCAGCTGGTCTACCTATTCTACTTAAATAAGATAATCCTGACATTAACGGATTTCCTATTGCTCCTCCAACTGTTCTTGCAAAACTTCCAATACCTGAACTACTTAAATTATCAAAAAAACTTCTTGTTCTTGCTCCTACTCTATTTAAAAAACTATCTTCTTCATCACCAACAAGACCTTGAACATATCCTGGATCCCCTCCTGAAAATTGATTTATATAATTTCCAGCAGAAGTAATTCCTAAACCACTTCCTGGACTTTCTGGTTGTATTTGAAATCCTTGTGCATCTCTTGGTAAATATTCCGGAACATAACCTCCACCAACTTGACCTTCACCCTGGCCGCCTGATACTGGTTGAATGAATTGTGTTGTATTGACAGTAGATACAGGTGCATCTGTTACTTGATCACCACCACTTAAGTAGTACTGATACAAATCATACAATCCGCCTCTTTGTCCTAATCTAACTCCTGGGTATGCCATAATTATATTCCTCTAACTAGTTTATCATACTCGGCTTTTTGTGCAAGATTCATTTGAGAGTATGGGATTTGAGTATTAACAGAAGTTACAGGCGGTGTTAATAGTTGTGGGTTGACTTGTGCTAGACCAGATATAGCTGATGTTACTGGTTGATCTTCTGTTGGTGTACTAAATGGATTTTCAAACTCTGGAAAATTTCCTAAAGATAATGGTGCGATTGATAACATATCATAGATAGCAGATATAACAGGAGCTGCTGCTTCCATTGGATCCGCTACGCCTAGTCTTTGAGCATTTTCTGCAATCGTTCCATATATCTCTCTTGAAATATCATAAGGTCTAAAGATACCTTCTTCTAAAGCACCTCTTTCTTTTCTTGATGCAGCTCTGCTTAATGACTCATTTAATTTTTCTTCATTAATTTCTAAAGTTCTTGCTGCATCTATATCTAATTTAAAATTTTTCTTAACACCAAACAATGCTCTATTTGCATTTATATAAGCATCAGTAATTTGTTCAGGTGTAACAACACCACTTCTTAATGCTTCTTTAGTAAATAGTCTTTTAGAATCTCTAGAACCTCTAACAAAGTCAGCTGTTTTATATTTAAAAGTTCTTTCAGGATCAACTTTTACTTTTCTTGCACCAACAAAACCCCACAGTTCATCACCAAACTCAAACTGTCTACCTTGTGGATCAAAACTATCTGGATCATCTTTGTTTTTTAATGATAGTTTTAATCTTTTTAATGTTGGATAAGATAACGGAGCTTGTGATTTAACTAGGTGGGCCATAATTTTTGTAACTTTATTACCATCAGAATCTTGATCATTAAACACTTCAAAACCTTCTCTAGTTCTACCACCTCTAATTAATAAATCCGATATCGCTTCTGTCCAAATAGACTCTGTGATAAAAGGCGATGCAACTTCTTTACCGGCTTCAAACATACCTTTTAAAAAATCACCCATCATACCATCTTCATCTTCTCTGCCTGAAGCAACAGCATTAGTAATAGTTTGAAAAGGTCTGATTAAAATATCATATGGGTTAGCATGACTAAAATCTATATAAGTATCTAACTTACCTGTTTCTTTGTCTCTAATAGGTAGTAAAGTAGAATTTTTAGACCAGTCAGCAACATATCTTCTTAATGCTTCTATTTCATCTTGAGATACATTATGTATTGTTTTAAATGCTGCAACGGTTCCTGCTGGAATAGCTGCCGTAGTTGCAGCCATACCTATTAATCTTTGATAACCTATTTTAGCTAATGGTTTTACCATTTCACCTTTATCATTTTTCATAGTCATGTTTATTTCTTTTAAACCACGTCTTGCAATGTTTGTACCTGTTCTCATAATTTCTGCAGGGAACGATACAAAATTTCCAAGCGGTAACTTTCTTAAACCTTTTACAAAATCAGATACATAATCATAGTTAGGTATATTATTTCTTATAATATCTGCTGCTTCTTCTTCAATTTCATTAATTGATCTTTTTATTCCAGCGTTTTGATAGGCTTTACCTAATCTTCTAGACTCTACAGAAAATGATGCCATTTTCCAAAAGTCATCTTCAGCTGTATATAAATCTTCTCCAAGCCCTCTTGCTTTAGATGCAAATCTCGATAGCCATCTAGGTGCAATTGTACTTGCATTTTCTACAAGATTAGTATCACCAATCAAACCTCTTAAATCTCCAAGTCTTACATTAGAGTTTGTTACACCTAATTGTAACATTCTTCTGTATCTTTCATTTTGTTTTCTCATTCCTTTTAATGGAGCTTGTAATGCTTGATAAGAAAATTTTATTGCTTCTGCATCAGGTATAATACCATTTGCAGTTGCGAATGCACCAGCGCTTACAAAGTTACGAATATGAGTAATAGGTGATAAAATAGTTTTTGCCATCTGTGATGTTGCTTTAGGATATAAAACTAAACCAGAATATATTTGACCCAATAAGCCATCACCAAGCAAATTTTTATTTGTTTCTTCTAATGCGTCTGCAATCTCATCAATTGCATACATGCCGTTAAGTGGATTAGTAGAACCTGCCTCTAGTTTTCCAGAAGGATCTAAATTAATTTGTCTAAATTTTTCTGTATTTAATTCTTTTAATGCTGTACCATCTTGTACTTCATCTGCGTTGTAAAACATTTTTCTACCTGCAGAACTTTTTGCTCCTAATTTATCAGATTCTGTAAGTAGATCGTTAAAAAATTGATTACGTCTTGTAAGTAAAGACAACTTTGTTGTGCCACTTAATATAGTTTCCATAGGGTTTTGAGTTTTACCAAATAAAGCATCTAAATTTTTTCTTGTTTCTTTATTTATTAATTTACTGTTGTCTAAATTAACCATGTCTTCTAATGTAGTTCCTTTTCTAAACATTGGCATTTTAAATGCAGGAGAAAGAGGTTTATTTAATTTTAAACCTGTTGGCATTCGAAATGTTTTGATTAATTGGTTAACATAATTTTCTGCTTGACCATCAGTTAGTTTTACACCATTTCTTTTTGCTTGTTCTATAAACATTTTTTTAGTATTTTTAACGGCTTCTGCTGCAGGTTTCCAACCAAAAAATGGTATCACTGATTTGTTTTGATAGACTTCATAAGTTTGTCCCATCCAATCTTTAAATTTATTACCAAACAAACCTTGAAATTCTGTTAATTGTTTGCCAGTAATTCTTGTACCAAGAGAGCTAAACATATCTCCCCAACCAGTTCTAATTGCAGTTATATTACCAAAAATAGCGTCTTCTGCTTCTTTTAGTTTTTTTGGATCATCTTTAATAACTTGTTTTAATTTTTTTATTAATTTTGTTTTTTTTGTTGCATCCATATCACCAAATTTAACATTACCAGCTTTATTGACAGTAGGTTTGCCTGATAACATGGTGTCGTTAATTTGTTCTAGTACTTCTTTTCTATCTTTATACAAAGGGCTTCTGTCGGAAATAGTTTTCCATGCAGGAAATATTGCATCAATTGATTTATCCAATTCCCTAGAAGTCTGCTTTGCAAGTTGTATATCTGCTGCTCTTAAACCAATTTGTTTTCTTTCAATATCAAAAAATTCTTTTGTTTTACCTCCTCTTGCTCTTGCAAACGATGCAATCTTATCTAAAGATTGATCTAATTTATTGTTTGAAAACCTAAGTTTATCTCCTCTTTGTCCTAAAAGTTTTATTGTCTTACCAACGCCACCTAATATCCCACTAAACAATGCACCTTCAGTACCAAACTTAACTCTATTTATTAATTCTCTTGTTGGATCATAATCATCGCTTCTTTCTATTTCTGTTGGTCCACCTAACAGATCTCCAAACGTTCCAATCTGTTCAACATCACCAACAAACACACCTTCAGCCACACCTGATGCAGCGGACCCAGCAATAAATTTTGCAGTCTGACCTCTAGCGTTTAGTTTAGTTGCTTGTTTAGCACCTTTAACTAAATTGGGTTCTGTTAGTTTAAAATATTTACCAGCTTTACCAGCCATAAATGCTTTAGATGCAAGACTTGCACCTGCAGAATATGCACCGACAGCAGGGAAACCTATATTAACTAATGTTTCTGTAATTTTACCAGCAGTTGTTGCTTCTGCTTGTTCATCTAGTGTTGTAAGATCATCAAAGTATTTTTCTACTTCTGCTGCTTTGTTTGTACCAGCTCCTAGATCCATGAGACTGGCACCTAGTGACGCGAAACCTTTTGGTATAGCAATTAAACCAGAACCTACACCAGCAAGCATAGATTGTAATACACTTATATCGCTATAGTCTTCTTCTTTTGTTAGATTAAGTTGGCCGTTATTGGCTTTCCATTTATCTAATTCGGCTGTCATTTAGCCTCCTAATTTAAATAGCTCGGTTTAGTTGTCGGCTGTATTTGACCATCTTTTTTTGTGTAAAAAGTTAGATCAGTAGGATTAAAATAAACTTTACCTTCTACCATTGAATTGAAATCAGTTACATTTTCGCCTTTTACTAATTTAGATGTAAGAGTTCCACCATATTCGTTGCTACCTGTTTTATCTTTACCAGCTTTAATTTCATAAAAATCACCTGTTGCTTTTTTAAGATTTCCATCAGTACGAGCTGCAGCTATTTTTATAATAGTATCAGTTTCTTTATCTCCACCTTTAGTTAACATGCCAAACATTTTTTGGTCTTCTGGATTATCGCTTCGACCAAGTTTTATTAAAGTTTCATATGTATTGTCTTTATCTTTTGATTGGTAAATACCTTTTTGTATGCTTTCACCTATTGCAAGTTCTGCTGCTTTTTGTTTTGTTTCATCCATTTTACCAGTTGCACCAGCTGCTGCAGTAATAGCGTTTGCTATATCTTGCATAGTGTCACCTTCTGATTTACCAAACTGTGCACTAGCTGCTGCAAGAGCATTATTAATAACTCTTTTTCTAGCACCAGGGTTTAATAGTTCTTCAAATTCTTTTGCTCTAGCTTTAAGTATGTCATTTTTTTCAGCTTGAGTTACAACATTAGAACCAGTATCTTTTGGTGTAATTTTTGATTCAGTATCTTGTTTTATTTTATCACTTTCACTTAACACTTTAGAAACATATGAAGTTTCTCCTTTTAATAAATCTGAATCTAATAAATCACCTTCACCTATAGCTAGATCTGATGCTGCCATAGCTTTTTCTTGACCTGGACTATATATTACAGGTTTAGCAAGTTTATCAATTCCTAAAGAGTCTAAACGTGTATCTCTACTTTTAATACCTTCATTAATTTTAGTTAAACCTGGAGACTGTCTTTCAGGAGTCATAAATCCAAATCCCATTCCCGGTTGAAATTGCATAGGTGATTTAAATTCAGGATCATTGTATCTTGGTCCTAAAACAATGCTTTTAAATAAATCTGCAGCATTACTATTTGCGTATTGACCTCTATCAACTAAACCACTCATGATACCATCATTGCCTGCTTCAGCTTTGCCACCTATTTTAAACATTGGTCTTTTTAAAGTTCTCATAATCTATCCTATTTAAAAACGTTGCCGTAAATACTTGCTAGCCCTGTTCCTATTTGTAATGCACTTGATAAAGGACTCGCTCCCGGTGCATCTGGACTATATGTTGTTTGTGCTGGGTATCCACCCATCAATCCTGTAACTCCTGATCCAAATTGTTGTGTTCTTTGCATAGGTTCATAAGCTGCCATTTGGTTAGCTTGTCTAGTTGCATCTGCTTCTGCTTGCGCTTGAGCTTGTCTAACACTTCCCAATGTACCAAGACCTGCAATTTCTTGTTGAGCTGCTTGTTGTGCAAAACCACCAAGCCCTTGTTGAAAAGCTCCTTGTGCTAATTGTGATTGTGCTAATCCTTGTTGCGCAGTACCAAGACCCAGTTGACCTGATGCTAACGCTGCTTGCTGTG
>Ga0209337_1001736_pt1 | contig 16324 bp, 24 predicted proteins | sample LinPmetageLP53_FD_184044 | JGI IMG/M metagenome (GOLD analysis project Ga0209337, IMG submission 184044) | Marine viral communities from the Pacific Ocean - LP-53 (SPAdes) (version 2) | ecosystem: Environmental > Aquatic > Marine > Oceanic | place: Pacific Ocean | collected 2010-02-08
AATCTCCAGCATTAGGTATGTCTAAAGTAGAACCACTAATAGTTGCAAGTATACCACTACTTGTATTTTTAAATTGATATAAATTGTTATAACCAATAAATGTTCCACCATTACCATATATTCCACTAACTCCAGAAATTGCGTTAGCATTCATATTAATGTTGTTAAACATTGTCATTCCTGAAGAATTAATATACATTTGCTGTGTACCACTACTACTACCAGCTGTTGCACCACTTCTAAAACTTAATGCACTACCTGATTGAAATATTGCACTTGTAGCTGAGCCAGTAAAAAATAATCTATTAGAATTACTAGTTGCTCCAGTATCTTGATTTAAATGAAGTCCGTCTGCTCCAGCATCTGAAATAGTCAAACGCCCAGTAAATGTTTTAGCTCCACTAAAAGTTTGTGTTCCAGATAAAGTAGCAAATGCAGATGCGTGGCTACCATCTAATAAATCAGCGTCTAAACCACTACCACTTCCGTCATTACTACTAGTCCATATTTTTTCCCAAGAAGCATAACTTCCGCTAGTAGATGTTCTTCCTAAATAATTTTCTCCAGTAGCATATCCTACCCATATACCACCCCAACCACCAGCAGTATCTCTATTAGCAACCTTAAGAAAATATCCATAATTATTTACTGGAGAACCGTATGTAGTACCGTTATTGGTATGAATCATAGCTCTATACCCTACTGGGAAATTAGCCCAATCAGTAGTAGATAAAGTTCCTCCGTCTAAACTGTGTGAACCTACTACTCCAATATGCGTAGCATTGTCTTGCATACCAGCATTAAATGTAATCTTTCCAGTTGACGTATCTGTAGCATCACTTCTTAAAAATTGTGTTGAATCTAAATTATCTAATGTTGAAGCATTAGAATTAGATACTAATGAAAACCAACTAAATGTTCCATCTCCATCTGATTTTAATACTTGTCCATTAGTACCATTTCCTGATACATTTAGTTTAGCTGCATTTATAGCATTATCAGCAATATAAGCACTAGCGATAGCTGTACCATTCCAAGTACCAGTTGTTACAATTCCAGTTTCCCCTACTTTAAATACGGGGGTTGTACTAGCGTTAGCACATATTTCAAAAAAAGCATTTGTTTGATTATTGTTTGCATCAATATTAAGTCTAATATTTCCAGGAGAGTCTAAATGTCCTACGCCACTAGAACCTCTTCTTAAGGTAAAATTATTTGTATCTATTGTGTTGTCATCTGCCGACAATTCTATTCCACCTGCTACTTCTAGCTTTCTTGCAGGGTTTGTACTTCCTATACCGACATTTCCTGATGTATTTATAAATAAATCTGTTTCTGCATTTGTAAAATTATTTCCAAATCCAAATCTAATACTTTGATTCCCAATAACACCAAATCCTGCACTACCTCTACCATTTGCTATAAGAGTTTCATAGTCATTAATTGTTCTTATGTAATTTGAAGCTTCAGTTCCAGTTGTATCAAAATATAATGCATTTCCTACACCTGATATTCTTGTATGCCCTGCTACTTCAAGCTTTGTTGAAGGGTCTGTAACTCCTATACCGACTGCAGAAAAAGCACCTTTACCATCAATAAGGATACCACCTACAACTGAACCACTTCTATCTACTCTATATGCATATTCAGCAGTAGTTTTATTTGTTGTACTAACATTGAAGTTTGGTCCATCAACATTTGCATTATTTGTATTTCTAACCACACCTGCTGTTGCTAAAGTGCTTCCATCAAAAGTAAGATTAGATTCTACTGTTGCAGTAGACGCACTATGTCTAGTTAATAAACCATCAGTAGTAGTTCCTGACATACCAATTGGAACAGTTGAGGATAATATAAACCCAGCACTACTACCATCAAAAACAATAGGCTTACCTGTATCGTTCATACCTAAACTGCCTATATTAATAGCAGCTAAATCATCTAATACAGCATCAGAAGCTTGAAGCCCACTAATCCTAGAGGTTACATGGTCATATATTTGGTCACCAGTTGCTAAAGTAGTAGCACCGTTTGATACTGCTGCAGTTGTAACTGTAGAACCAGTAATTTCAACTATTTCTTGACCAGATGAATTTGTAGGGTCATGAATATACAGCTTATTAGCTGCATGGTCATATGCTAGTTCATATTGAGCTAAATTACTAGTAGTGGGTGTACCACTACCACGTTTAATTTTAATTGTATTAGACATCTATCTTTTAATAATTACCGCAATCTATAGTTGCTGATTTTGCAGTGAATCTTAATGAATGAGAAACTTGCCAGTAATCAGTATCGTCTAAATTAACCCAAGTAATTTTAGGAGCACTTCCATGAGTACCTACTGTTAATCCAGCTCCACTAACACCTGATGTAGCATTAGCTGTAGGGTCTCCACTTTGGTCACTAGCACAAATTATATTTTTATCTTTAACTGTTAAATTAGTAGAATTAACTGAAGTTGTTGTACCAGCAACAGTTAAAGCTCCAGCTATAGTTACATCACCAGCTAATGAAACACCACTTGCTATTTGTGTTCCTGTAATTGTTCCACTTGCTATATCAGCTGCTACAATAGTACCTTGAGCAATTTTTGCTGAAGTAACTGCAGAATCTGCAATCTTAGCATTAATAACTGAGTTTGTAGCAAGTTCAGCTGAAGTAACATTTTGAGCTCTAATAGTAGCAGTAGTTACTGCTTCTTGACCAACTTGTTGAGCTAATTTAGCGGTAGTAATAGCTGCATTATTTACTTTTGCTGTAGTAACAGCACTATTACCAAGTTTATCTTCTGTTACAGCACCGTTATTAATTTTATCTTCTGTTACTGCATTATTTTCTATATTAGCTGCTTCTATTGCATTTGTTGCTATACTTACTACTCCGTTTGTAGCGTCAAAATCATCATTTACAAAAGCTGCTATACCTTTAGTACTTCCATCATCATCTGCTAATGGTAAAGCTGCTATTATATTAGCTTGAATATCTACTGGTGCTGTTACATCAGAACTGTTTTTTCCACCAATATATAATTTTCCAGCAGACCCGTTATTGTTTAACCAACCCAATTCACCATAATCTAACGAACTAGAACCTCCACTACCTGAAGGTGCTGTCGTGCTATTATAGGCACTTCTTTTAATTAATATTGTATTTGCCATTGCACTCTCCTTTTAAAAGGCTCCGCCTTCTATTGTTTCTGTATCTAATACTACATTATTTTCTACGTTAAAAGTAACTGTATCATTAGTTACGCTTGTTGTTATCCCTGTTCCCCCCGTTAGGGTCAAAGTCTCGTTGTTTGTAATTTGTGACGTACCACTATCTCCAGCTGCATTAAATGCACTAAAAGCTGCAGCAGTTGTGTTTTTGTTAACTGTAACTACAGATTGCTTTTTAACTACACTTACTTTGTTGTCGTTTCTTTTTACTATTACGCTCATCTAGATATTGCCTCAATTACTTCTACGTCACCTTCTAAATCTCTAAACCAATTACCTGCTGAATCTTTTCTGTATAAATCATATACATAAGCAGTATTAGTTAATGTTAAAGTTTGAGTGTTAGTTAAAGAAAGTTTTACTCTTCCTGTTCTACCAGCACTACCACTGCTAGGTGTATCCCCTGACTCAACAGCCATTTTTGTTGTAGAAAATCGTACTATTTCAGCCGTTTCAGGAGTTCTTTTAATCTTTGCTACAAAATAAGGTTGACTGTCGCTTATACCTGCATTATACCCAGATAAATCTATAGCAGTTCCGTCAGAATTTTTTAATTGTATTTCTAAATCGAAATCAACGCCTTGCTCTATAACTAAATTATGTTTTGCTGCTGCCATATTTTCCCCTACATACTGTGTTGATTAATTGAATAATTAGAATCATCTTTACCACGATTCTTATATTTTTTAGCCATCATTGTACATTCTTTATATTCAGCTTTATAATACATTGCTTGTTGTATTTCTCCTGCAGAAGCGTGTAATTGCTGTAATACTCTGTACATTGGAGCTTCATGAAATTCTGATGGAAAAGAAGGAGATTCACCTAAATCTACTGAAGCTACATTACCCGTTGTAAATCTTAATCCTTTTTTAGCATAATGGATACGTATAGTATCACCTGTTGTTAACTCGCTACTATCAAGAGAAGTTAATTTGTCTTTTACATAATCCCACTTAGCAATAATTAAGGCATAATCTCTTAGAGTATATACTAAATCATTAGTTGGCCAATCAAAATTCTTTGCTACATCTGTCATGATATATCTGTCTCCTCTATAGTGCCTAAAAATCTTTTAATTTTTTTGTTGTTATAATCTACCCTATCAACAGATAATACGTCATCTATAGATAAAGATGTACTAGTTCCCTCTTTTACAAAATCACTAAATAAATATCTTCTTTTATCGTCTGCTGTAACAGTTGCAGTAGCTGTTCCTCTTAATAACTCAATTTCTGTTTCAAATTTATCTAAAGCTCTATTAAGCATTAATCTAATTTGAGTTTCTCCTACTTGAGGAAAACTTTGCTGTATTGTTTCAATCATTTCTTTTTGTGTCATGCTTGTTCCTCTCTCTTACCATAAGAAGCTATAAAGGTTCCTAAAGCACCTTGATACTCTCCTTGTAATAATTGTAAATCTGCCATTTTTAAATTATGTTCTTCAGTATCGTCTTGAAACTCATTTAACTCAGAAATTCTAGCTTTAATTGCTGTTTTTAAAATAATTAAATGTTCTATTTCATCAGGAGCTCCAACAAAATTAGATAAATCATTATCAAATGTAATTGTTGGATAATTCACGTGTTCTACTTTACATAAAGATGAATGAGCTGGCTCTACAAAAACTTTACCACTAAATTTCCAATATACTGGAGATTCTGCTGTTGCTTCATAAATAGATTGAACGCCCGCATCTGTTGAAAAATATCTAGACCTATCGGCATATCTAACTTCTTTTGCTTCATATCCATTACGACTTACACCTAATATCCTAGAAGAAGTTATTGCTGCTCCATTTTGATTAGCATCTGCTGTTTCTACACTCATACTCCATAACATCTCTGGTGGTAATACATTAATAATTTCTTTAGCTGCATCAGTTGCAAATTGTCCAATAGCAGTATTATCTACTACAATATCAGACAATAAGTCTAATAATCTACTCTTTATGCTTGTAGCTCCCATTATTGTATATTTCTTTTACGTGTTAAAAATTTATATCCACCAATAACGCCTATATTCTTTTTTTCTTTAGCTTTTTTTAATTTACTATCAACAGGTCCATCTTTTTTGTTATCAGTACTATTTTTTCCTTTACCACTTGGATTATAATTATCTGTCATACTTTTGTTTTTCATGTTACTCTCCTTTTATTTAAAATTCTTTGGGGGAGTATATTGCAACTCCCCCTTGTTTATTTAACTATTAGTTAAATTTAAGTACAGCATGAGTTTCTGGTAAAGAAATTTCAAGACCTGCTTCTGTAAGAACCATGTCTTTTCTTCCATCAACGTCATTGTTTTGTACGTTAGTGATAATTTGTGTGTCTCTTGACTCACCGTTACCAACTAATGGTCTATATGCTACATTGTCCATATCGATTGCTACCGCATGGTTAGCCCATGGTCCTCTTAGTAGAGGTTCCATAACGAAGTTCAATTTACCATATAATGTGTCTATTGAAGTTACAGGTACACCTTCAAAGGTTCCTGCCTTCTTCTCTAAACCTACTCTGTATCCACTGCTAGATGACATAGCATTTCCTAAGAAAGACTGTCCACCTAGTTTGTTTAACCAGTTCATGATATTTCTTGAAGCAAGAACAAGCTTATTACCGCCTGCTGCTGATTCTGGGTCAAAAATATCTGACATAGCGTCAACAAAAGTATCATACCCTGAGTTTGCATATGTAAACTGTTTAATGTTTCCATATGATTCAGTATAAGGTAAAATACCCCATGTTTTACGTAAGGGTCCAGCAGCAGCTGATTCATCAGCAGAGCCATATCCAAATAGTAAAGCATTTTCAATGTCCATTTTGTGTTCCATTAGTTTCTCTTGATACACTCTCATGTATTCATTAGCGTCACCTCTGTAGCGTGTAGCTAAAGAAGTTCCTGAAAATAGAGGTACACCAGTTTTAAAGATTTGGCAATAGCCTTCTCTTGAATAAAACTCGTCTCTCCATCCATCAGGAGCTGTTCCACCTTCAGCGTGAGCTGAGCCGATGATTTGTGCTTCTGCATTATCTGCAATCTTAATTACAGTATTAGCTGCTACGTCAGTAATAGTAATAGCTCCACCTGCTTGGGTTTCACTTAATGCTGCATCTAAACTGCCTTGTGTAGCTGTAGGTACTCTAGTAGCACCTAAGAAGTCTGCACTAAGACCAGTATCTACTGAGTTATGAGCAACTGCTGTAATACGATAATATAAAATTATCGGTGTTGCAGAACCGCCACTTAAAGTCTCAGTACCTTGAACTGCAAATGTTTGTCCAACAGTTGCAAATTCCATTTTAGCTCCTACTCCATCTTTTCTTCCAGTTACATCATAGTCAACATCAAAGTTCTTATCAACTATAGCCATATTAGCTACTGAACCTGCTGTTGAACCATCTAAAACTGTAAGAACCACTTTCTTTTTAAAGTTACGTCTCTGCCATTGATGTCTTTTTTCAAGAAACTTGAATACAGGGTCATCGGTTGGTTTTTTAGCAACCTTAGAAAGATATGCGAAGAATGGTGAAGAAGCTGGGTTTAACTCGGCAACTCTTTCGCCAAAGTTAAACACTCTTCTAATATCATTAATACTTTCTCCTTGTGGACCAGCACTAATGTTTTGTGAATATATGTTCGCCATAATAATCTCCTATTTAGGGTTAAAAGATGTTACGCTTGTTAAAATCTCCTAGCATAGCATCCATCATTTTTTCTTCTACGTTTTTACTTGGCGACTGTACGCTTGAACCTTGTTGCACCCCTATTGGCTTTGGGATAGACAATTTTTGATTTCTTTGTGCCATTAGTTGTTGTTTCTCTTGAGCTTTTGTGCTGATTTGTTCAGCTTGCGGGGTATTCCCCATGTTCATTTGATGTAACTTAACTAAATTGTCCAAAGACAATGATTCAGGTGAACTCATCTGAGAAACAAAGTCATTAGCTTGTTGAGGAGTATAATTATACCTAGTTTGCAACTCTGTCAAGGTTTCTTGATGTTGTTGTCTAGCAAATTGCTCTTCTTTAGCTTTTGTCATTTGTTCGTCTCTGACTTCATCTTTCTTCATTATAAAATCACTCATCTCTTCTAGATAGCTTTCTTTTGCTTGCATATAGCTAGCAGAAGAACTATCTGGGTCGGCTAAGGCCTCAGAATAATCATAGTCTGCTGGTTTCACGGGCTTAGTAGGTTTAACTAAAGTAGGTTCCTTAGTTTCCTGCTGAGGTTTAGCAGATTTAGATGTTAAAACTTCTACTTGAGCTTTAAGAGCTTCCATTTCAGCTTTAGTCTTATCTGCTTGTGATTGCCAGTATTGAAATTGACTATCATCTTCTTTTGCGTCCACATTATCAAGAGCGTTTACAGGTTCACTTTCATTAACAAGGGTTTGCTCTTCTTGAATTACCTCTTCTGTACTAAAGGGGTCTTGTCCTTTTGGAGCGAACACTTCTTCAAAAATGTCTGCTTGCATATCACTCGACTCTACAGTCTGGTCTTGTGAGTTCTCTTCTAATATATTGCTTGTATCTTGTTCCATTTTATTTCCTAACGTTAACTCTCATCTTCCTCAAATAGGCTTTCTGATTCCATTGGGGCTTCTGAGTTCATCAACTGTTGTTGTTGGTCTCCGAGTCTAGCTTTAAATAAACTAGACGCCATATCAGCTCTATTAGACACCTTATCTAATTTTGAACTAAATTTTTCTACTTCTAATCTCTTCTTCGCATGAATCTCTTCACGTGAAGCAGTTTGAAGGTCTCCCTTCACTTTCTTTAATTCTGCTTGCATTGCTTGCATTTGTTGCATCATTTTTTGCATTTCTCCGTTTCTGGCCATTACACCATCTACGTCTACAAGCTCTGATTTCTTTAATACTTCTGTTTGGTCTATTAATCCCATCTTAAACATTTCCATGTAAGTGTTTAATAGTGCCATTCTATTTGTTGGAAGTGTAGAACCTGATACTACTTGTATATCATACTTTCCTACACCTATGTCATGAAATTTAATTACTTGACCATTTTCCATTTCTTTATAGAAATTAAAACGTTGTTCTTTTTCATCGCCATTTGGTTGTGTAAGTCTAATAACTTTATCTTCTGTATAAAGTTGTTGTATTAATCCTACTGAAACTCTTCCTACTTGATTTAACATATCTTCTATATCATCTCTACGTGATTTAATTCTTCGTTGTCCAAATTCATCTACAACTATTGTACCTCTATAAGTAGATGGAGCACCTTTACCCCCGCCTTGCATCAACTCATAAATTCCAAAACCGTACTCTAAATCAGATTTTGCATCTGCTTCATTTTTGTATAATTCATTGGGAAGAGGCACTGGACCTGCTACTATCGGTGCACCTAGCTCTGCGTCAAATTCAATAACGCTGGTTCCTGCTCTTCCCCACTCCTCTTCTACCTGTCTTTTATCAACAGAACCTCTTGGGATAAGGAGCTTAACATTTGTACTTGTACTTGCATGAGCAATAATTAATGAACGAATTTTATTAATATACTCTTGCAATGGTCTATAAATTCTTACATCCGACTCAGGAAATGGTGTACGTAAATGTACATTCATTATCGGAACTATAGGATAATCTTCTATCGGTAATACTCTTTGATACAACAAAGAATCACCCACACTAGCAATCATGTGTATCCTAGGAACATCTACAACGTTGCAAGATATTTCTCCTGTACCTTTTAATTCTTCTGCTCTAATAGGAATTAAACTTGTTGTACTACCAGGAATAGCATCAGGTGTTTCCATCCCAGGAACTCTTATAGGGTCTCCTTGTTGCATTTGTCCAGTTTGTTGGTCCATCACTGGTTCAGGTAATTTAAAGTGAAATATCGGTCCACTTTCTTCTACTGTCTTCATTAATTCTTCTACAGCTTCTGTTTCCCAAACTATAGACTCTTCTCCTGTAATTTTTCTAACCTTAACATATAACACAGCTTCATACTCTAAAAACTCTTCTTTTGTAAATAAATACTCTCTATCACTAAAAGGTTCAAACACATTATAATATTGCTCTATAACTCTAGTGTATCTTTCTAAGTATCTTCTAACAGTATGTGCTCTATCCTCTACATCCCCAGGAAATACTTGGTCAGTAGTTTTAGATAAATTTGTAATAGGGTAATCATCTGATGCTTCAGGCTCTTCTGCAGAATTTTCTATTATATCGCTAAATTCTGGATACATTTGCTTTGCTGCTTCATCAGTCATATAACTAGCATAAATAATATTTGCTGCATCTCTACAAAACTTATCTTTAGAGTTAGGGTCTATATATAAGTCTAATGGATTAATTGCTTTTATTTTTACTTCGCCTTTACCCATATCAGCGTCTGGGTCTTGATAAGTCATTAATGCACCCATACCACCTACATAATAGTCGTCAATAGTTTGTTTTAACTCTAAGTCTCCTTGTGATATATTCCATATGTATTGAAATAAATCAGAAAATACTTTAGCTACTTCTCTATCACTATCTTCTCTACCTGTTGCTCTAAATTGTGGAGAGTTATAAGTTAATAAAGCTTTTGCTGTTTCTACAATAGGGTGGATACGATTTACAACTATAGGAGCTTGACCTCGTTGTTCGAGCATTTCTTGTTGCTCTTTAGTCCATTGAGCTCCTGCTCTAAATTCTATAGACTCTTGAAATTTTTGCGCCCAGGGTTCTCTAGAAGAATTGTATTGCATCCAAAGTTCTTTAGTTAGTTGAACTTCTTCGTTTATTTCCCTATCATCAAAATTACTAGTTTCGTAATTATATACTAGTTTATTTTGAGTCTCTGGTTTGCGACTTTTTGCTTTCTTTTTTTGTATGTCCATGCTCTATCATTATGTAATTTTTTGGTATCTCTATATTTTTTATATTATCTATTTTATTTACAAAGTCGTCAAAACTCATAAGATATTTAGCATTTATTTTTTTTGACATTATTAACTAGAAAATTAAAATAAAAAATATGTAATTGTCAAGGATTATTTATAATAGTCTCCAGTCAACTCTTTTACGCAAATAATTAAACTGTTCTTGTTCAGTTTTTTCTTCTGCATCGTGACTGGGTTTATAAGCATTTTTATTGGCATAGAAGAATCCATCTAGCAAGTCATCGTGTTTACCACGGGGGTAAAGAAGTAATTCGTTTTCAAATGCTTCCATTGTTTTTTTCATATAGACTTTTTTATTAGCAAACAAAGGCTGTAAACTTTCTAAACGATAAGACTTGCTAGTTCTAGGATTTTCTTTTACTTCGAGTCCTGGAATAAATAATCCAAGCTCTTCAGATTTTTCTTTGATGTATTGACGTAGCATTTCTTGGTATCCTACTGACTCAATTCTTGTTTTTGCACTATCGTACATTTTAAAATTATCAATAATAGCATCTGCTAATGCTAGAGGTGTTGCTCTTTTTCTGTAATATGGTAAACAAAATCTGTTATTATCTTTATCAACTGCAATATTAAATATTACACTATAGTCTGCTGTTTTTCTTGTACTACTCGCAGGGTCGACACCAGTGAACACGTTCACAGGTCGTCTCTCGTTTACTTCCTCCCCATTAAGGGTCGTCAGAACGAGGGTCGACAACCCTGCTTGGTCTGTTTCGATGTAACCATCATAGTACTGGAAATCTTCAGGTCTAAAAAGATTGTCTTCATCGCCTACTATTTGACACAGATACTCTCTATAAAATACAGACAACCTATTAATACTTTCTAATTCTTCTTTCTTTTCTTTTAATTTTTCTATAGGCCATACAGGTTCCCATAAAGGTATTCCTTTTTCCATATCAGGTCTAAATTCTAAATTATTCCACCCTTTCATACCTTTTAATGTTTCAACTAAGCAGCGTTCATGTTGTGGAGTACCAATAACAGCAATCCTCCCTTTCATAGGGTCTAAGGAAGGTACGCCTGATTGTAACAACCAACGTAAGTTAAACTCCATTGCTTCGGATGTTTTTGTATTTACTTCGTCTTCGGGGTCATCAAGCACTAAAAGAGTAGGTCGTTGATTTCCATGTTTAATACCACGTATCTGTTGTCCTGTACCTTTACATATAATAATGCTACCATCTTTTAATTCTATTTCATTGTTAGACCATTTACGTGCAGACTGCATTCCCCAGTATCCAAAAAAATATCTAAACTCTTGTGAGTAGTTTAATACGTCTTTGATAGTACCCAGTAACTTTGTTGCGTGTGATTGCGTTCTAGATACAAGAACAACAACTTTAACACCTTCGTCAAACATTAAATGAAATAAAGGATATACACCAGCAACTACTGAACTCTTAGCATGACCACGTGGAGCTATAATGTTTACTTGTTTTTTATCAGGTTGATGTAATACTTTTGTAATGTCATAGTGAAACTTAGGAGAATCCTGACTAAACATATTTGGCATTATCATTCTTCCAAATAATAACATATCCGTTTGCATCTTTTTGATAATTGCTTTCTTATCCATTTTCTTTAAACTCTACTTGGATTCCAAAATCTTTTGCTACATCTACAAGTGTAGCTAAAAAAACGTTAAGATTTTTTTTCTTTCCCGATATTGTTAGTTTGACCTTCATCTGGTAATTCCTGTGTTTTAGTTGCTGTTAATTTTTTAGTTTGTTTATCAAAGTTTGCAGATATTTGATGAGATAAATCCATTTCAATCGTATCCGTCTGTGTTTTCATCTTAGGTTTCATATCTAAGTAATCTGACAGTTCTTTAGCTGCTTTTATCATATTACCTGGGTCTTCATTTACTTTTGCTACCCCAATAGCATCTTTAATGGTATCTAGTACGTAACCTTCATCAATTCCACGTTCAGTTAGCACATCTTTCATCTTATCCTTAATCATTTGCTTCATTCCTTTAGTTTTCAATAATCTTTTTACCGTTATATCGGGCCTTTCTTGGTCTGGCCTGTACATTTGCCCTAATTTAACAAAATCTGGCTTCTTACCCGTCATTATGTACGCTACGTAAGCATCTAGCACATTCTTTGACCTAGTTTTTTGTAGTTCTAAGTCCATATGGCTCTTTGTAGACGTTCCATGGAAGCTTTTATTCTCCCAATGCGGTATAAATAGTAGCTTACTTGTCTTAGTAATCCACTGTTTTCCATAACAATAGGTCATTTCTACACCTGAAGCGTAAGTATTAACTGCAATACACTGAGCTATATAGCCATCATCTGATATTCCCCACTCACTCGGCTTACATTCCTTCCAATGTTTATACTTTCCCGTGTATTCATCTTCAGGATAGACAATATAGTCTTTGTTCTCGTAGTTATTTATCTTCAGTCTTCTCTGTATCTCTATCATCTAACTCTAATTTTTCTTTTAAATAAGCTGCAAACTCTTCTTTGTTCTCCATATAGTCCATATACTCATTTAAGAGTCTATCTACATTAATCACCATTTGCGTTACTTGTTCCAATCTCATAGCTAACTGGGTCATTACTCCAGTCATCTCTTTATTCGTTAATTTCTCTTTAGCTTTTTTCATTGCTGCCCTCTTACTTAGTATATAAGCTTAGACTTATACACTTACTTTATTAATCTATATATATAAGACTTAATCTCTTTAAGATTAAGTCTGTAAGTCTTTGTATACTAAGACTACATTATGAAGACTAAGTATATACTAAACAAATCCCTACATTAGTTTTTATCAACTGTAGCTATATCTAACTCCATTTCGTCCATAACTGTATAAACTTCAACTTGCGCCATAATAAAGTCATACATGTATGTAGACTTATCAGGGTCTGAATCTGGCGGGATAACTGCTTTTATCCACTTGCCGTTATGTTTGTCATAAATTTCGATTACTTTTTGTTTTTTTGAAGTCATTACATAATTTAATAAAAAATTTATGTATAACCCTAATAAAATTTCAGAAAAAAAAATTGCCGTAGATTGCGTGCATGAGGTATATATACAACCTACTCCCCCCAATATTGTGTTGAGATTGTTCAATTTGGTTGAAAGTCTTCATTCGTTGACACCCTGGGGGGTGTCTCCTCTCTCATCCTATAAGGTCTCGGTGTTCGCAGGCTCACACGTTATTATTTAGGGACTATAAGGACTAAGTAACTAGGGATTAAGTGACTAAGGACTAAGTGCATAGGGACTTTACTTTATGGTTTTTATTATATTAATTATACAACCAAGGAGTTTACAATGGATAGCAAAGTGAAATATGAAACCGAGTTAATGATTAGTGAGATGATAATATATTGTCTTGAGTATATTCAGGAAGAAGAATATGCAAGACAATGTGAGATTGATGGAATGAAAAGTGATTTCTATGCAGATGGTTGGTGTTGTAGTAAGTGTATGGATAATGAGATAGCATTAATGCAAGACACACCATATATGTCCATTGAACCAGCATTAGCATAGATATATAATCCCTACTTATTACCTAGTGTAGTAGGTAGGGATAAACCCTATAAAGACTTTATTAATTAAGAGTTACCTTCTACCAAAAAGAGAGCAATATTTAAAGCATTCAGTTTAAAGCCTGAGGTAGTGACAATTCCATTATATTACACGACGGTGTTGAGATGAGTGGGTAACTTTTAATATAAGTCTAAGAGAAAAAGACTTTTCTTTACGGTTTTTGTTTATTATTAATTAACTAAAGGAGTATCATTATGAGTATCTATTCATTTACAATCAATAACAGCACTACACAAGTTAGAGCTTCTAACTTATATAATGCTTTGAATTTCATTAAATCATTACCTGCATACAGACAAATGACTTTGTCTGAGCAGATGGAAGTAAAAGTTAATAGGGTGTCCTCTTGAAGTGCCCTATTTTCTACAAAGAAGACTTAGTTAACTATGTCCATAGTATTAATACATCAGTTCCTAAATACAAGTTAAGAAAGAAAAAGATGGGAGAACTGAGACAAATATGGAAAAGGCAACAACAAAAGTTCTAATAAAAACCCAAAGCCAAAGCAATAGGAATATAAAGATTTTTCTTATTGCTTTTGGTTTATTATTAAAAGCATTTAAACATAAAACATAACATAAAGGAATAATAAAATGATTAAAATGACAAACCCAAATAATAAAGAACAAGTCCTTGCATATGCAGATGTGCAAAAACAAGATGGAACTAAACTTGGATTAGATGACATCAAAGGCAATAAATACACTTCATTAAAAGCATTTGTCCGAGGAACAAAAATAGAAAACTTTGAGGGACACGATGCCGAAGAAGGCACACCTGAAAATGAAGCATATTTAGCATTCATCGAACAAGTATCAACTAAAATGGCACAAATTGATTCTAAATTTCAATTTAAAACTCATTTTGGAAAAGATACAACCAATCAAGGACTATTCTTTGCAATGGACGATTCCATATAATCAAGCGGGGGGCTTCGGCCCCCCTCAACTTTAAAGAAATGTGTTCGTAAACTCACACGTCTAATTGTATCAAGGGCTTCGCCCGATACTTGAAAAGGTATACACTTAAACATCCGACTTGCTTAAACATTCGACTTGCAAAACATTCAGCTTTTTCTTAATGATTTCTTTTTTTTAGCATATGTCCAATATATGGACTTGTGCTTATATTTTGCTTAAACATATTATAATCATTTCAATTTTTTAATGATGAGACTTCGTCTCGTCTAACTTTTTACAAGACTTTGTCTTGTGGTATGATAGGAGAGTACTCCCTTCTGAGATAACCAAACCACGACATAGTGTGCCTAATATAGAAATATATCGGGGCGGACACGGTGCTAAAGTGTAATACTACAAGACAATATATTCATAACCTATAGGAGGAATAACAATGAATAGATATAAAACATACTTAATGTTACTAGCGTTTTCGTTAATAGCATATGTAATGTGGGTAACAGCAACATATAAACCAGTTGCTAACACTACTCAAGTATCAAACTATACACCAGAAAAAGTGTTAAATAGTGAAATACCTGAGTCACCTGAACTAACACCTGAAGAAAAACAGCAGGTTCAGGAAGACATCAAACTTCAATACAAAGTTATAGAAGATACAATCGATGTTAAGAAAAAATCAGTAGAACAAATGCGTAACGATGTGCATGAAATCTTAGATGAAATAGTCGAAGAAGATAGCACAGTTGTTATATCATTTAATATGTCCTACGAATTACAATAAGAAAATAACAAGATAGAGTGGAGTTTTATTGTTCCCTAGTTGAAGTATCAAAAGGGTTTTTGTTTTCTCCACTTTATCACCTAACAATAAAAGGAATACAATATGGATAAATTTCCAATAGACGATGAAACAATAATTAACACGATACAATTTATGTATGGTCAAGACGTTAACAAAATAGAAAAACAACTTGTAAATGATGTTATATATGTAGTATATTACAACAGTAATAATGATGAAATATATAGATTATATTACGAAGATGTGGATGATGCAAACAAAGCTAAACAAGCATATGACAATGCAATGGATTTAGCAGAAAGGTACAGATAATGATAAATAAAAATGAAGATGGTAGAGAAGTAGACAATATAGTTTACATAGATAACAATGGAACAGAAATAACATCTAATAGGCAATACACTAAGTTTCCATTCGATGTAAGAGAACTTATGTTCTTAGAAAAAGGCGATGAAATGCTTAATGTAAAAAATCCATTCAGTGGAGAACAATATTTATTATCACCAGTAGAAGAAAGTGTCTACTCAGTGATAATGGGAGCACAAATGATGCCTGGATACGAACAAAATAACAGATTAATACAAATGGTTCGTGATGGGTTAAATTGGTTTAGAGATAATAATGCAAAAGCATATATGACTCTATTAGATTAATAATAACAATAATAAAATAAGGAGAGTAAAATGGCTAAAATTGACAGAGCTATGTATTTCATAAATAAAAACGACACACAAAGTGGGTCAAACATCAAAGATGTATCAAGACAATTCTTTCTATACTGGAAACTATGTAATCTATACAGATTAAATACCAGAGATATGAACGCAGAAAACATCTTTAATGGGTTTACACAATTACTAGACTATACCGAAAGAAATAGTTGTA
>Ga0209337_1001737_pt1 | contig 16322 bp, 24 predicted proteins | sample LinPmetageLP53_FD_184044 | JGI IMG/M metagenome (GOLD analysis project Ga0209337, IMG submission 184044) | Marine viral communities from the Pacific Ocean - LP-53 (SPAdes) (version 2) | ecosystem: Environmental > Aquatic > Marine > Oceanic | place: Pacific Ocean | collected 2010-02-08
TTGCAAAATAATAAAACTGATTACAAGAGGTTTAAAACCGTACTGAGTGCTAAACTTTATCATTCTGGTACTTGTGGGTGTTTAGAGTTGTGCATTGCACTTAGAGAAGTAATACGGCCTTCTGCTACTTTTACTCTAGCGTGTATATCTGCAATTTCTCTGTGCTGTTTTTCTAATTGAGCAGGAGATAATATGTGACCCAACACAGTTATCTGATGCTTAAACACTGCCGTAGAACTTTCAGCAGCGTCTAATCTTTTGTTTACGGACTCTAATTCGTCATTAATTTTAGCTAAGTCTTGTATTACTCTTGCTAATTGATTTTTTACAACAGCATAACCACCAGCAATGGTAGCGACTAACATTACTGCTTGCATAACGTGACCGCCAGTTAACTCCATACTAATCTCCTAATAGTATTGCATTAACCAAATACCAAAAATAGTAAATGAAATTAATAAGCCTAATACTTTTAACGTTTCCATCCAAAAATGTTTACGTTGTTTTTGCAATTCTTTTAATTGATCTCGATGGTCTTGTTCTAATTGTTTTTGTTTTGCGAGGCGTTTAGCTCTAATCTCTAGTATTTTATCCCAAGTTCCTCGTCCAAACTTAACGTCAAGTTTAGTCCCCATTCTGTATAGTTCATGTTTTAAAGTTTTAGCATCTGTAACTTCTTGTACAATAGCTCCTAAATTAGTAGATTCTCCATCCGTATTGTCATACTTATCTAATTGCTGTTGTATTTGTATTTCTGTTTTACCTTTAGCTTTAACAGGTGTGGCTTTTTTTGCTTTATCACTTAGGTTTAGAGCAGTATCAAGTTTTCCGGCTACTTCTGCTATTGAACTAGCGCTATCAATTAATTCACCTACGCCTTTGACTGCCGCTATAGCAAGCGATAACTCTGCTAGAACCATCTAACACCCCTAATTCCAACAACTAAATTTAAAAAACGTGAACACATTAATAAACATCATGGTTTTATAGGCCAGTCTGCATCTTCGCATTTCTTAACAGTGTCTTTACCTGCTGGTAAATCTCGTAACTTTTGACGATATGTTTTCATATCATCAGTTAATGTTTGATCCGATAAGGCAAAGTGATCTGTTTCCATTAAAAAAAGATTTCTTTTTTCTCTTAATATATTTAATGCACGAGATGGTGCAGCATCATTAAATGCTTTAGTTTTGTTATCAAATATTTTTTGTTCGTCGGTTGTGAGATTTTTTTCTTCACTAGAATTTGTAGCTAAATTTAATACGAGTTTTTTAGACATTGTATTTTCTTTCTATGCTGTTTGTCGTTTATAAACTGAAACCAAACCTTGCGCTACAAAGTTACCCCCAGCGGTGTCAAAAAAACTTAACCCATCAACAGCAACAGTATCCTGATCGTATTCTCCCCAACCAATATTAAACCCGTGTGTTGAGTCGTCTTGTTCTCCACCCATTTGCCAAGTCAAATTTGCATTTTGACCTGCGGTTTTTGGTGTATACAGATAAACTTCTCCGCTAAAAAGTAACCCGCCTAAACCCCCCGTACTTGTTTGCATTAAAACAATAGAATCTCCGTTATAGGCAGCTTTTCTGCCACTGTTGTTTGCTATTTGAGCACCATAGGCATAATCCGAACTTGTTTGAGCTGTTGTTCCTTGGACTATTTGTACCTCTAATCCAACTCCACCGCCGCTTGTTGCACATTTTCGCCACGTAACACAATAGTCGTAGTTAACTTCCATTCCCAGCACATTAAAAGCAGCAGCAGCAGATGGTGTTGCAGAGCTTACAAATTCCCATGCACCTCCAGCAGCTTCTACAGCTGATATTAATCCTGAACTACGCCCAGAAACTAGATTTACGCCTATAGTTCCACTCATAATATTAATCTTTTAATAAACATCATGGTGCATCAGGCCATGTAACATCAAGAGGATCATCAGTATTTGCAGGAAGATCTCGTAATGCTGCTCTGTAAGTTACCCATTTAGCTTTATTTTCATCGCTCAGTGCAGTATCTGTTGCCACCGTCCAATCACAAGATGCTAACAAACTATTACGAGTAGCTCTTAATTCTGCCCAATTAAATGCAGTTACTTCATCTGCTGATAAAGCATTAGGATCTACAAATACTGAGCCATTCCAAACATGAGTTGGTGATCCATTTGCTTCTACAAATTCGTGTCCACTAGGAAGTTGCCATTCACCATCAGCACCTGACCAGTTATCTGGTAACTCTATGCAATTTGCCCAAACATTATTTGATGACTTTATTAAAGTTTTTTGCATAACAAATTCCTAAAAAGTCGTAACAATTATTTTTCCAGCGGCCCCTGCGCCCGAATCACCAGTTGTCGCACTGCCACCGCCACCCCCACCAGGTGCCGTTCCTGCCACTCCTGCTGCGCCTGCGCCACTGCCGCCAGCGCCACCATTTCCTCCATAAGTTGAAACGCCTCCTGCCCCACTTCCAGACCCAGATCCATCTCGACCTCCGCCGCCTCCGCCTCCGCCATACCACGCGGCTCCTCCTGCAATAGCACTTTTATTTAACGCACCTGCGCCTCCGCCGCCACCTCCGAATCCACCTTTGCCGGGCGTAGCGTCATTCTTGCAACCACCACCACCACCGCCATCAGTTCCATTTGCCTCAACAGCAGCTTCATTTCCAGATTGCGACGCACCGCCAGTTCCAGCAGCAGCACCAGCTGAAACGCCTCCATCTTGTCCAACACTTGTGGCACCACCACCGCCGCCGCCCCCATCTGATTGATTTCCTCCACCGCCGCCGAAGACCTGTGCTAACGAGCCAAAACTTGAAGTGCCGCCGGGATTGCCGTCGTCGTCACCAGTTATTGATGCGCCACCAGCGCCAATCGTTACAGTTTCAGTAGAACCAGCAGCAGCTGGAAGTATATAAAAAATGTTATAAGCACCACCACCGCCGCCAGCACCTGCTTGTTCCAATCCTCCAGAACTTCCACCAGAACCACCGCCAGCCCATGCTTGAACTTGGATTAAATTTCCAGATGAAGGCTTGGTCCATGTGCCACTGCTTGTAAAAGTCTGTATGTCACTACCACCGCCAGCAGCTAATGCTTGTAGTAATCCGCTAGATCTTCCTATATTGTCCGTAATTATTCCACTCATAATTACCTCGTTTGGTCTAAGAATGAGACTACAATATCTACGTTTGCGCTACTAGCTGTAGCTGCACATAAGTGATCTGTGTCTGTGATTACAAATTTATCATTAAAAACAAATGTAGCATTAGCTGCTAACGCTTGGTCACTAAGGAGTTCAAAGTCTGTTCCTCCTCCGTTTTCATCTATATAAAGATCAAAGGTTTCAGCAGCCCCTGCTGTTTCTGTAACGATCACACTTAATATAGTGTAGGTATGACCATCTACGCCATTTAGAATTACACTTTCAGAGTTAGTAACCCCTGCTGTCAGAGTATAACTCAATATTTCACTTGCCATTTTTCTCTCCTTTTAAAGTCCAAATACCAGTGCTTTTCCCGTTAATTGTCCTAAAAAGGGATCAAGCTCAAGTGCTACTTTTGCAGCAGCAGCCGTAGATGCTCCTGTTCCACCATCCGCTATTGGTACATCAGTGCCGCCAGCTCTGTAGACAATGTTACCTTCAATATTTAAGTCACCACCACTTGCTCTAGTTACAGTAGTATCAGTTGCATGGCCTACATTCACACCGGTAAACTGAGGAGATGATCCTGTTCCCAGGCCCAGATTCGTTGCTGCTGTGGCAGCGACGGCAACATCTGATAGATTGTTCGCTGCTACTAGGTTTGCTACTGGAGAATTACCGCTATTGGGAAACGGTATAAATAAGAATGTGCTCGTTGTTAATGCGTAAACTAACGCTAGATCATTAGCTGCTGCTTGATAATTAGCGTTACCAGCTACAGTGATTGTGCCGCTATCTACGACAGAAGCTGCAGCATCAAATATAACCCACATAGAATCGCCAGCACTTTTTGGAGTGCCGAAGTCTGTAATAGCGTTAGTACCTGTTATATGAACCGTGTTGCCGTCATAGTTAGCCCATATATCCGTATCTCCGGCAACAGATGCAATATTTGCACCTTGCGAATGACTTATAAATCTAGAGTTTGCATCAAGGAATCCGCCAAGTTGAGGAGTCGTGTCCTCAACAACAGAAGCCATTCCTCCGCCGTTATCACCCGAATAGGCAATTATCATTCCAAGTGTGTCGCCATCGGAGAAGCTACCAACTTCAACAAGTCCACTAACGGCAACCTTCGAGTACGTAGACGCTGAAACAACTCCGCCGTCAACACGAAACACCTTCATGGCCGTAGAAGTTGCACCTGCCTTTACTAGATAAATAATAGCAGAATTAGAGGCGGTGGGGTCATCTAGAGTGTCAATAAACGCATTGATGCTAGTACCGTTATTATCTACGTCATCAATAAAAAGCTGAGAGATACTACCGAATGTGCCGTTATTAGCCTTTATGGTTCCCGCACCTTCATCATCGTCACTTGTCTCTGTGTCCCATGTCATCTGGATACCAGCGGCGGGGGCTAGGTTATCAACATAGGCTTTAATGCTTTGTTGCGTGGCAAGAAGAGTGGCTGAATTAGAGTTTAGCGTATCACTATCCTCTATACCTGTTACTGTAGCACCCGTAGCAAGTTCTAAGCTGGTCGAAAAATTAGCCAGCGTTCCATTAACAGTAGTGAATGCGCCAGCGGCTGTAGCCGCGCCACCGATTACCGTGCCATCAATTGTACCGCCATTTATATCTATCGTTGTAACAGTACCAAGATTACTTGATGTCCCTGATAAAGTCGCACCTGCTGCTGTAATCTGAGCGTCAGTTAGAGAAAGATTACCTCCTGTTGCTCCCGTCCCTGTCGTAGTAGCAAAAGCAACTTTATCAGCACTTTCATCCCAACCGATAAAAATATTTGCATCATCGCCGCGCTCTATAATAATACCGCTATCATGAGTAGCGCTTCCCGTAGCTCCGTTACCTAGCTCTATTAGAACATCACCTATAACAACATTACTTGTTGAAACTGTGGTAGTTGTACCGTTAACCGTAAGGTTACCGCCAATAGTTACGTTATCTGTTACAGTAGCAGCATCTACAAATATATTTGCCCATCTGACACCAGTAGTTCCTAAGTCATCCGTGCTGTCCGTATCAGAGACAACATTCCCGCCGTGGGTTGTTACACCAGTAAGAGTTGATGTCGTACCTACAAAAAGCTTCTTTGCAATACCAACACCGCCATCAGTGTGAATTGAGCCAGTCGTACCACTACTAGTATCTGTAGTATCATCAACAGAAGTAATACCGCTTGTCGTAACTGTTGTAAACGATCCGGCAGCGGCACTATTAGCACCAATAATACCATCGTAATTCGTGGACACTAACGCGCCCGTATTAGAGTTGAACGTCAAATTAGTACCAGTTTTTGTCGTTTGGCTACCTGTAGCCGCAGTTACAAATAACGGGAAACAACTAGTATCAGTGCTCTCATCAGTCGGAGCAACATACCCATCTGCCTCAGTTATTCCTGCGGCTGTAAGACGAAGCTCTATACGATCTCCAGCAGTAAAAGCTCGACCCGTAGTACTCTCTTGCTCACGAACAATAGTAAATGTGTCAGTTGAACGCGCTGTACACTTAACAATCTCAAGATTATTAGAAGTATCAATCAACGTAACATAGAAGTAGTCGCCCCCTGTCGGATTAGGAAATAATGCACCTTCACCGCCGCTAACAGCTAATGATGTAACTGAATCATTAATACCGCTAGCTAACAAACTAAAGGCATTATTTGCAAATAGAGCTTGTGCCATAAACTATCTCCTTATGCCCATGGTATACTAGCTCGGGCTGTTAATGTTGCGCGTCCAGCACCTAGATTAGCACGAGCTCTACGTTCTGACACCTTAAATGTAAATTGTTTTGCGTGATACGCGGCTAACTCAGTATCACTCCATGTAGTCTCAGGCAGCGTTAGAAGGCTCTGTAAAGCTCCGTGGACAATCACATCCTCTAAATCGTCCATAACAGTGCCTTCCATACCTGTGGCTGTCCTTAAAGGCTTCTGGGCCACAAACATCTCAATTTTATCAGTAGAATTGTCAGGAATTAAAGCTACATGAAACGTATCAGGATTATTTTGAAAAATATATTGGGGAGTCGTGCGCTCAGCCGTTACACTAGATGGGTACTTAGGGTATAATTTATGTATCTCTTCCAATGTTTTAGATGGTAGATTAGTCCCATTAATCGATGCGGTCAGAATAGTATGCACTTCCGCACCTGATTGAGGAACAAACGCGTACTCATATGTTCCGGCTACCGTAGTAACTGTTGCATGTTCATAGCGCCATGCACCTGTGCGCTCGCAAGCCGAAATAGCTGCAGTACGAATATGACTAGTCAAAACAGGATGAGGAGCACCAGGGGCATTAGCCGCTAAACGATTAATCATTGTAGAGAACAACGCAGTAGCCATTAAACAACCTCCACCTTAATTGGGTTAAGCCCAGCGTCCTCAGTATCAGTTACAGGGATTGACCCTCTACTAACTCCAAGCATATTCTCATAAGATTCTTTGTAAAGCTTAGCTCGCCCGCTTGTTACAGATTCGTTATCAACAGACTCCAGTAAGAAGACCATAACATCCACGACTACAGGAAAATATGCATCTGCAAGAAGCGCAATTGCTGTTGTGCCATTATAGGTGGGCGGGCATTGTGAATACTCAACAGTAAGGACTTGGCCTGAGGGAGCCTGAGGGTATATAAAAAATTTGTTGGGGTTACGTACCGAACGCATCCAATTGACAGCTGCACCTTGAGCATCATTAGGCCATGCGGGGAGAGTCTGATCAAGAACCTCACGAGAAGCCTCAACCAAACTTACACCACTTGAGACTATAGAATAGCACTCAATGATACGCAACGAGTCAGTTGGAGCTGACTGAATAACCTCGCCTTGCACACAAGTAACAGTACCCACATAAGCAAAAAGATCGGGGCGTAAAAGTTGTATACGCTTGAGAGCTTGATTGCCTATGCCTAACATAAACGTATTGCTATACCTAAACGATACCGAATCTTCATCTTGGATGATCCGGCGTACATCAACAATTACGTCATCAAGTATCATTTTTTCTTGCCTAACCCTCTAGATGCGTCAGCAGCTAATGCAGGTTTAGTTTCTTTCTTAGGTTTAGCTTTTTCTACTACTTTTGGATCAGTAGACAAGTCAAGTTTAGACTTACGATCAACTTGTTTACTCGTTAAAAAACGTTCTGGGAAAGCTTCTTGTTCAGTAATCTCTACCATTTTAATATGTTTAGCAAGATTATCAGTGTGTTGGAAAATCTGTCCGTCATCAGCATGTTTAAGCCAACGGCCAGGATTACCCATATTAGGTTTGTTAGCCATAATAGACTCCTATAAGAGAAAGAGGGAGGGGCTACTTAACCCCTCCAACTAACTACTATTAACCTGAGCAGTCTACTACAACCGCCCAAACTTTAATCTTAGCAGTATCAGTTACAACACCTGATACACCAATTAGCATATCAATAGTATCTGCAGCCGCAAAGTAATGGCTTTGGTTATCACCATCTAATCCAGCTCCATTCGATGAAGTGGTGCCTGCTGAGTTAGCATTACCACCGTCAACAAACAAATCAACATCACCACCAGTAAGGCCAATGTCAAATGTTGACGCTGCACCTTCGGCGGTTTGAGTTGTTGCACCAACTGCCAGCACTAAAGTGTTAGCTGGTATGTTGAGTACTTCAATAGAGTCACCAGCGGCTAGTGCCGTAGCACCTGCTGTAACCCTATCTGCCGTAATCGTAGTGAAGTCTAGTACGACTTCCATGTAACCGACTCTATTAATGCCTTTGGCAGGATGTGCCGCAGAGCCTTTGTTAAAGCCGTGAGTATCAGTATAAGCAGCCATAGTAAATTCTCCTTCCGCTTACGCGATTGTTATGATACCAGAAGTCAATGCAGTGTCTTTTACGACTTTAAAACCGTACACCTGCAAACCACGAATGATATCGCCAAAAGTAGACTCAGACCGAAGAGTTTCCATGTTAGTCATTTGAGAGGCAAAAGTAAGACCCTTCTTATGACCAGCAAAGATAGTAAACTCACCAGCAGCGCCTGTTGCGGATAATGGCAGATTATGTGACACATAGAGCGTGAAACGATCAATCACACCAAGCCGACCATTACGTAATGGCGTAGAGCCATCACCACTAATCGACGCATCCTTAAGATCAGATTGTTTAATCAAACCAGCCATTTTAGCAGGGATGACCATCCAACGATCCTGTTCAGGACAATTTGCCTCGTCAAGAACCGTACCGTGGTTAATGATTTCAGCAAGTACGTTTGAAGTTGTGATTGCATTTGGAGTACCAGTGACACCAAGATCGATAGCAAGCGTCTGCTCACCAGCGGTTAACCCACGGTTTGTTGAAGCAATATCACCAGCAATGTTACCAAGAACATCAGTGTCAATAGTAATCTTCATACGCTCGGAAGCGTCTTTAGACCATGAGTCCATGCAGTCAATGTCAGACTGAACCTGATCAACGTCATCTTCAACAGCGGCAAAATACTTGCCTTTGTCAATGAGAAGCTGAAGCTTTGGCTTATCAGGGTTTTCGACGGTCAAGGTCTGACCCTTAACGTAATCGTTGATCGTCAACTCAGGGGTCGTACGGATATTAACCGTATCACCATGGGCTTTGATCTCACCCTCGTAATCTGTATTAGCAATAGCCGCTAGCACAGTAGCATCGTAAAAGTTCTCTATTAGTTTTCCACTCCAAATCTCAGGGATGAAATTACCAGTATAGGCCGGATGGCCTGGGGAAGTAGCGAATGCCATTTTTTTGGCTCCTTTAACTACGCGTTAATAATACGACCATCGCTTTGCGCTGCGAAAATGTCGCGTTCAATTTTATTACGCTCCTCTTCCTTACCTCGAAACTTACCATCCCGAACATTTTTGAAAAATTCAGTAATGTCCTGCGGAGTATAAGTAGTCTTCGTATTGCCATGGGGAGTTCCAATAGACCGGCCTTTACCCGGGGCAATTTGTTTAGCAAGCTCGGAATTGGAAGCGCTCCGATCAGGTTGAGCTTGTGTCGTACCATTTGCCTGAGTCCAAGAAACGAAAAACTGCGCAACTCGGTTGGCATCCATATCACGTTGGGCACCGTCAAGATACGTCTGACGAGTCATATTGGTAAGAGGATCAACTTCTAACAGCCACTCCTTAAACTCAGGTGTGTCATTGATATCTCGCCAATTAGGCACTGCATCAGATAAAGCAGACCAGAAATTTTGCTCGGCACTTTGCGCTTGTTGGGTAGCAATCTGTTCAACACGCGGGACAACTTGCCCCTGCAACTGCTGAATAGTTGCGTTCAACGAATCAATCTGGGCTTGCTGAGAATCAGTAGTCTCCTGATTAACCTTACGCATAATGTCAATAGACTCCCCATACTCTTCCACCTCATCCTCCGTTAAGAGGCTTTTAGGCTTCTCGGGCTCAGGGGGTGCATCGGGGGTTGTCTGCAGAGTGGAGATAAGTTCCTCCATACTTCGCAGCCGTCCGTCCAATTGCTGGTTCTCCGCAGTTAACCGCGAAGTATCAGCAGTATACATACCCTGAAGAGTCTTCCATTTCTGTTCAAAGTCTTCTTGGTCGCCTTTACCCTGCTCAACAGGTTCAGGCTGAGGTACAAAATCGTCAACACTGTCGGCTGATGTAGGCTCTTGTGTAACGAGTTCTGCAACAACAGGGGCTGCTTCACCTTGCGGCGACGTAGTACCCTCATCATTGAGGTCATTATACAAGGCTTGAACAGCCTCAGTCTGTTTACGAACTTGTTTTGGTACTGCCATTTATACGCTCCTATCGGTGTGCGTGGTTAAGGTAGCTTGCCCTTACGGGCATCTGCTACAATCTCAGGGGCATTATTTAAGAGATCAGTGATCTCTTGTAGTACTTGGCACCGCCCCTGTGCGACGCCGGTACTGCCATTTGCGTTGGGTAACCTTTTGAGCTCTATATAGTATTGCTCATCAAGATACGCCTTCGCAGCTGGTACGTTCTGTGCGATATGAGAAAAAGCTCTAATAACTTCGTTATCTGGTTTAATCATACCGCTTGTCCTGTATTTTGATTTGAAACTGTATTCAAACCACCTGCCGGATTACCGGCCTCATCTATAGTTTGCGGCTGCCCGCCTGTGCGCCCACCATCAGGTGGTGTAATCGAAGCTTGCGCTTCTGATTGGGCGGCACGTTTATTAAACGCAGCCTTCTCACGAGAAGGTACTACCTCATCTACAGGCATTTGCAAACCCTTAGCAACTTCACGAAGGATAGCTGCACGACCATCTGAGCCTAATATCTGCATATCAAACTCATTTGCCGTCGCCTGCAAAAACTCAACACGACGAGTATTAACGGTATCTTTAACTGCTAATTGAATAGCGCCCCTTGGAATAACCTGCGCATCACCTTTAATACTCTCATCTGGATCATACCGCATGTTATACACAAATTGACGGCTAACAATAATTTTCAAAATATCTGAATCAATATGCATAACAACTTGACGTATACTTTTTCCAGCAGACCCCATCAACATAGATAGCCCGCTAGCCGTACGACCTGCGCCTTTAACGTTGAGGTCACCTGATAAATAGGAGGGGATGCCGCTGTGGTCGTCGGCCAACTGACTGAACTTTTCGTAGACAGCAAGTAACGCGCCAGAATTGTCGTTCGGCTGGTTAAAGCGAACTGCTGGTGCTGCGCCACCCAATGGGTCGTTAAGCACTTGCCAAATACGCCACGGATATATTTGAGTAATATCTTCATTGGTTGGAATACGCTCAAGATTAACTTCAACCTGAGGACCAGAAGCAATACCCATATTATTCGCCAACGAACGTGCAGCCGCATTAGCCATGTTCTGCACATCCTCAATAACTTCTGGAATACCTTTACCCCAAAAAGCTCCAGGGTTCTTAATAAACGAAGTAGTAGCATAAGGCTTTTCACCAAGGGGGTCATAATTAAGAATAGCTTTGATAATAAAATCCCCGACCATCCAGACATTTGCATCATACTCCTTGGCGGGATCGGGAACTTCCTCAGAAGTAAGACCCCATTCAAGTAACATTGATCCGCTAACTTTACCCCAGAACTCAAGGGCATCGTATACTTGTGTGGGTCTAAGTTCAGTACTAAACTTTTTCTCTTGTGTATCTTTTTCTTGCGAGACTTCAGTACTAATCCATGACCGTCCACTACCAAACTCAAGGATAGACCGTATTGCATCGTCATCATAACCTTCTGCGCCAATAAGGTTTGAGAGTGCCATACGAGTTAGAGGGTGATGTTCAAACACATACCCTTCATCAATAGTAGAAATTCCTGGCTCAGGATAAAACATAAAAGGATCAACACGCTCATACTCCGGAGCCAACACATCGTCAGTGACAGCTATAGTTGCACCATCTTTATCCCTACCCCATGACAACTTCTTCTTGTTACGTATGACTGGCCCTTTAAGAATAGCAACCGGAAACGTTACAAGATCAGTAATAAATTCATTAAAGCCTTCAGGAAACCCGCCCTCAGCAAACTGATCTTTAATCCGAACCTTCATTTTATCAGCACGAATCTGAGCTTCTTGTAGAACTGAAAATCGTAACTCTTGCGCTGCAACTTCTTTTAGTTGCGCAACCTCGGAGGGCCTAGGTGCTGTACCTATCTCTTCTATAAATCTAGAAACTTTATCCCCGAGTATCTCATTAATTACTTCATCACGTGCTTCTGGAAGATCAGGTTCCGGTGTAGGCTGTATATCCCACGGTGGCGTGCCCTCGTCCATAAGGATATCACGCAACCAGCTTTCAGCTGCGCGACACTTAACTTCGGTGATCATCATATAAATTTCTGAGCCACCTTGAAGTTGTATCTGCTTCAGTCTAGAAGCCTCATACTCACCGTTACGTTGCCGTAACGCTTTAAGCATACTTGTCTCGATTGGATCTTTAGATCGTTTCGCTGCCTCAAACGCACCACGCAAATACGACCCAAGCCCCAACATAAGAGGTTCAGCCTGTCGCTCACGCGCAGCACGGTCAGCTTCCTGCTTTTCCTCTCTGACGAGAGTATCGTTATCTATAACTGTGAGGAAGTTAAGACCGGCCATTAACGGGACCTCGGCGGAATTGGCAGGCTAACAGACGGCCCCTTCCTTCTTTGCTGGTCATCCTCAATACGTTTTACCCGGCGTTTTTTACCCCGAGCCATCCTCTCATTGAAATCATCTGCACCCATACCTGCCATAAACATTGATCCGTACAAAGTGCCAGCTCTATCGGCAAGGTTTTTTGCGCGTGTACCTAAACTTATCTTCTTTCGCGTGCCAGTTTGATTAGAATACTTTCTATCCATTACTTTTTACCCCTAGCTTTTTCTCTTAATTTTTTTGCTTCTCTTACTTTTAATACAGTTCTTGCTGGGCTAAAATCTTTCTTTGATTTAGCTTCAGCTTCTAATATAAAGGATGGTTTATTTCGAGATGACTCATAGAGCATATTATTATACTTAATACGATCAGGAAGCTGGTTGGTATACTTTCTATCCATAGCAAACTTCTCCCTGTAAATTCTAGGTCCTTCAGGAATATCCTACAACAAGTTACACTGTCAACATAAAAATCCCCCCCACCAGCTAGGAGTCTGATGAGGGGAAAGTTTATGGGAGGAGGGAGGTATCTCTCCAACCAACTGGGAAGGCTGTTACTTACACCAGAGGAGTCTAAGTCCAGCCGAGCGCCGAGCGAGGTATAATCTCTCGGCGCTGCGTTACTATAGCGCCATCTGCTATAGATGCAATATGTAACATTAGATACTGTAAAGCTTCAGCAACATGGGAATGGTTATTTTTCTCAATCTTTCCTGTCTTGGGATGAAAGCGGTAACCCCCCATCATAGCCGACTTCAGACTTGTACAGGTAGGGTCAACGAGAAACGCACTGTCACCATCAGCGTGCCGCATAAGGAAGTCGTCCACTGCACTTAACCTTGGTGTAATGTTATTAGTTTTAGCCGGAATAACTTTAAACCCTTCAGACTTAAGTATATCAATGGCACTTCGCTCGTCAGTCTGCGCACGTTGGACTCCTGCCGGATCAACAACTATGTGAACACTGGCTCCGGAGAACCGCTCGAACAACATAGGTTTGAGAACCGTACGGGCAAAACGCTGCACTCCCATATCAAAGCTTACAGCTTCACCAAGTATCAATGCTCGTCCTCGAGCGTCAAGTTGTCCAAGGACCGCTGCCGGAGTAAGGCCAAGGTCCATTCCAATAATAATCGGCCTGACACCATTAAGGATTGGACTGATCCTTTCCTTAGCCATATGGAAATCTGTACGAAAATATTTATAGACTGGTTGCCCTGCACTGGATAGACCGTACTCTCCGTTAATGTAAACCCTTATGTATTCTTCGGAACGCCCTTGAGTGTCGTAATATCCTTCCGGAAGGTTTTCCATATTTTCTGCATCTGAACCTTGTCCGGACGGCTGTTTATAAACGGCCCACCCGTTATCGTTCTTAGTTACTCCATCATCAGGGTTCAACCCTTCCATCTGGTAGTACCACCATGTATCCATAGTCGGTGGGTTAGTGTCTCCCCACATTCCATGCCACGTTGGTCCTCCGTCTTTCTTTGAAGGATAGCGCCCCACACGTTTACTCATTGCGTCAATAATATCCGGATGGATATCTCTGCACTCGTTGAACCATGCAAACGTCAGCTCGAGCGAGTTAAGGTTACGTACGTCATCAGCATCGTCAAGTGCTCTGAACATTACTTCACATTCAATATCCCCTACCTTGAAGTAGTACGTCTTCGTGGTTCGCATATACTCGCCGCAAATTCCTGGAGGAAACCAATCTAGAAAAGTCTTGATAGTAGTATCCATAAGTTGACGAGCTGTCTCACGAACTATCGCTGCACGCGATTTACGTATTCCATGCTTATTAGGTTGTTGCTGACTAGCCCGTCGTATAACTTCAAAAGATGAAGTAACTGATTTACCTGACCCAACCGGCCCCATGAGTACGCGCATCTTAGCGTCGTTTACCATAAAGTTCCCGCATGTCAGGCTGGGTGTAAAATCAATGTCGTATGCCATCGTATGCATCCAGTAATATAACTATAGTTTGTACGGGTAGCTTCAACCGTTTGGGCGGCATATCTAAAATAACACGGTGGCTAATCTCTAGTCTGGCCAGCATCGCAGTAAAAACTTGTGCTTCTGCAATAGTATTAAATATGCAGGCGGGAAAATCTTGGTAGACATCTGTAAATTTATTCAACATGCTCAATCACCTTAGGTGCTGCTTGTTGACTATCGAGGTTAATGGTAATGCTCACACCGCCTTGCGGACCATCACCTGCCGCCATGTCCTTCTGCGGTTCTAGTCCGCCCCACTTAACAGTTGATTTTATTAAATCTGCTTTTACAGCAGCTGAAACATCATTGCTGTGAATGAGAGTCCAACTTGTTGTAAGTAGTTCTTCAGCTTGCGCTCTCGCCTTAAGGCGAAACGTCATACCTTTAGTGCGCACCTCCTCACGGAGAAACCCAACCTTCTGCAGAAATACCGGGTCCGAGTTAAACCTACCCAGATCATCCGCTACGATGTTATGCCGCAGCATAATTTCAGGGAGAGTCTCTCCTGAACCCTCAAGAGCAAGGGCAACGTCCATCGCTAAACGATCCGACCATGGATGGTACTTAAGAGGCAAGTTGTCCATGGTCGGAGACTCTAACTATTAGTTAGCGCTATTGTCAAGTATTACGTAGTAAAGGTACAACCGCCACTAGTGACAACCATGCCACTTACGTGCCAAGCTACACCATCATTGAATACTTCTATGTAGTCACCATTTATAAACTTATCTGCTACAAGATTAATAGAGCCTTCATCTGCTGCTGCAACTAACGCACCAGCTACCATGCATTGTCCGTGAATGGTATTGTCGTCATTCGTACAAACAATGGTATGATTTCCACCAGTTACACCTGTTGCTCCGCAATAGAATCTAAATCTAAGGCCAGCAGCTTTAGCGGGTAAAGTACTGACAAAAGCAGTAGCAGAGTTTAGAATGAATGTTTTGCCGCTTTCTGCAGCAGTAATTACATTAGTTGTAGTAACAGTCTCTACATTAGCAGACTCATCACAATGTTGGTTTATCTCTGAAGCAGTAGCGGTGATAGCTGTTCCGCCCATCTTAAGATTGGCATCGGATAGAACATCAATCTCTTCAACAACATGAAGTTTAACAATTTCTGCATTTGTGGCATTAGCGCCCATAATAAAATACTCCGAGTAAAAGGGTTATATAACCAAGCGGAGTCTACGCAGATGGGGGGTGTGGCGTCAAGTAAGATATATAAAATAGAACAAAAGCAGAACCTTTGGTTTTTTGGGTCTTGCAATGAGAACTTGCCTTATCCAGGGGGTAGGCGTGTGCGCACGAGCCATGTCCCCCCCGTCCAAACTTTACATAAACTGTGCAAGATACCCCCTAAGTCTTTGCAATATAAGGGCTTTTCTAGCGTGGCGGAAACCTGCCAGATTTGACAAGTTAGGGGCTGACTGCCATAGTTTGAATGTCGAGAGGCTCTGGATGTCGGAAACAAGATTTCCCCCCCACCCTAAAGCAAGTAAGGAAATCGGTGTGCGCCCAAAGCAGGGCGGAAACAGGTGTCCCCTTACAATGGCTAGCATAGCCATGACTACTGCCCGCTCAAATAGTTGGGCGGGTAGCATTTAACTTTCTAGGAGAAAGCCAATCACCATAAAAACATTCACTGACTTAGTAAGCATTGCTTGTGTTAACGGTGTTGCTTACGTGAATCGTGGCTCTGATATCGATGGTAATGATATTGAGCGTGTTAATCGCAATCTTAAGGCTAACGCTGGCAAGGGTAAAATTGCCCTTCATACGAAAGCGATTGACGGTGGTAAACTAGGCAATAGATTTACTATTGCAGAGTTCGAGAAGCTTGAAGCACGCAAGGACATAGCGTTTGTCCTACGATCCGGATGGACTAACTTTAAAACTAGGGATGGTGGAATGACTACTCCATACCTATCACTAGTGTCTCTGTCTACAGAGAAAAAGATAACTCCATCGAAAGCTAAAAAGCTGGGTGCTACGAAAGTAGTGGACTAGAACTA
>Ga0209337_1001738_pt1 | contig 16306 bp, 26 predicted proteins | sample LinPmetageLP53_FD_184044 | JGI IMG/M metagenome (GOLD analysis project Ga0209337, IMG submission 184044) | Marine viral communities from the Pacific Ocean - LP-53 (SPAdes) (version 2) | ecosystem: Environmental > Aquatic > Marine > Oceanic | place: Pacific Ocean | collected 2010-02-08
TCAGAATACCGAAATAGTAAAAGAGTTATCGTTACCTCCAGTTAAAATACATTGCTCTGTGTTAGCAGAGGACGCAATCAAAGCCGCAATCAATGACTACAAAGGTAAATATGTGTAAATGTGACCCATGTACGTGTAACCCATGTAAATGTAAAGGAATCAAATGACAACACCAAAGAAACCCCTCAGTAAAACTGAGAGTGCTATACAACTAGGTAACATACTTAAGTTTGCTGGTAGAGGTGGGGGAGGAAAACTTAGGAAGATTGGGCAGAAACCTACTAAGAGTTCCTCAAAGATTGGAGAAGTACAAACTAGATCTAAGAAGTCACTACAGAAACAGAAACCTGATAGATCAGCTAAGTCCTCTGATTGGGATGCTCGTGCATATAAGCAAAAAGATAGAGTAGGACACGGGAAAGAAATAGGATCACGAGCCACAGATACATTAAAAAAGAAGCATCCTAAAGCCGCTATGAACAAACGTATTAAAGCTGGTACTATTACAAACAAACCTAGTAGACCACAAAAAACCAAGTATAAGAAAAAGAAAGGTAAAAAATGAAAGCACCCCAAGAAACCCTAGAGAACCTACATTCTCAGGTTGCACGAGAACTCTCTGACAGAATAGCAACAGGAGAAGCATCTAGTGCAGACATTAGTAATGCAATTAAGTTTCTCAAGGATAATGGAGTAGAAGGTCTGGCAGTACAAGATTCTCCTCTTGGACACTTAGTTAATGTGTTACCATTCCCAAACAAAGAAGAACTTAAGAAGGCATCCTCTAGTCCACTTAATTAATACAAGAGGTACCAGAGGTACCCTCAAGTTCTTCCCTTTCGTTACAGAGCGATCTGAGCACTATATAAGGTAATCTAATGTACACACAACAGTCAGAATTGATCCAAGACTTCCGTAACTTCCTTTTTGTGGTGTGGGAACACTTAGGATTACCAGAGCCAACTCCTGTTCAGTATGACATAGCTCAGTACCTACAGGATTATGACGAAAAGAGAATAGTTATAGAGGCATTTCGTGGTGTAGGTAAGAGTTATATCACAAGTGCATACGCATGTCACCAACTACTGTTGAATCCTGAAGTTAAAATACTTGTGGTCTCTGCTTCTAAGATTAGAGCAGATGACTTTAGCACCTTCACCATGCGGCTCATAACAGAGATGCCGCTACTGCAACACTTGATGCCAAAAGGTTCCCAGAGGCAGTCCAAGATAAGCTTTGATGTTGGGCCAGCTAAAGCCTCACACAGTCCATCCGTTAAGTCAGCAGGTATCACAGGTCAATTAGCTGGTAGCCGTGCTGACATAATCATTGCTGATGATGTGGAGATTCCTAATAACTCCATGACTCAAACCATGAGAGACAAAATCAGTGAAGCTGTTAAAGAGTTTGACGCAATCCTGAAACCTGATGGACGAGTGATATACTTAGGTACACCTCAGACCGAGATGAGCCTATATGAAACATTACCAGAGAGAGGCTATAAGCCCCTGATTTGGCCCTCAAGAGTACCTAAGAATCCTGATAAATACGCAGGTAAACTTGCTCCTATTGTAATGCAGAAGCTTAAAGAAGGAGAAGAAGAGGGAAAACCACTTGATCCACTTAGGTTTGACGACCAAGACCTGACTGAAAGAGAACTTAGTTATGGACGCTCTGGCTTTGCACTTCAGTTTATGTTGGACACAGCCTTGTCTGATGCCGATAGGTACCCTCTTAAACTAGAGGATCTAATGGTTATGGATATAGATAATGATAAGGCTCCAGAGAAAGTGGTGTGGGGGAGATCTAAAGATAAAATTATTGACATACCCAATGTAGGACTTCCGGGCGATTATTTCTACCCTCCTATGCAAATAGTGGGCCAATATATTAACTATACTGGGTCAGTACTAGCTATAGACCCTAGTGGACGAGGTAAAGATGAGACTGCCTATGCAGTAGTTAAGATGCTTAATGGTACACTCTATGTCATAGACTTCGGTGGTATCACAGGAGGATACTCAAGTAATACTTTAGAAGCCTTAAGTGTTATTGCTAGAAAGTATTTGGTTAACCAAGTGTTGATTGAGTCAAACTTTGGTGATGGTATGTTTTCTGAACTACTTAAACCTGTGCTTACTAAGATTTACCCTTGTACAATAGAGGAAGTCCGACACAATATCCAGAAAGAAAGAAGAATTGTGGACACTCTAGAACCAGTAATGAATCAACATAGACTTGTTATTGACCAGAAAGCCTTGGAAAGAGACTACCAATCCGTCCAACACTACCCACCTGAGTTGCAAAGTAGGTACATGCTTGCTCATCAGATGACTAGAATCACAAAAGAGAAGGGTGCTTTGGTTCATGATGATAGATTAGACGTACTAAGTATGGCTGTCAGCTACTGGGTAGAACAAATGGCGGCTGATGTTGACATAAAAATGTCAGATAGAAAGGAAGAGTTGTTGGATATGGAGTTAGAAAAGTTCATGGCAAACGCAATTAACCCACTAAATAAGCCTAATGAGACCAATAGTTACCCTATGTGGAATTAATATTGGACATTATAGGTATAGGGGAAGGTTAATAGTGAGTACACATATAACAAATGGATACCTTTGTGTGTGTAGGTTCCTACTTAGTACATGTGTGTACTCACTTTTTATTACATTTGGGTACATTTGTACGGACATTTTGACAAAAAAATGCGTTACCCTTACGCTATAGGGCCGCGAGCCTTTTACCCCTTGCCAACTTTTTTTTCCCGCTTTGCAACAAATGTTTCCAAAAGTTTTACATATCACTATGTGCGCATGTGTTGATGTGTTGCAGACAAATGTTAACAAATGTTTCCACTTGGTGCACCAATTGCATTGCACTCGGCAACATTTGTTCACTTGGGTATGCACATCGCATGCCACATGTTTACATTTGTTTCCATTTGTTTGTTCATCTATTTTTTTAATTTGTGCAATATGTGGCATACTATGTGCATGGATTATACTAGCTAGTCAAGTTATGCACATCGCATACCACAAAATACTAGAAAATAATCGGAATAATTCATTTATTTTCATTTATTTTCATTTATTTTCATTTAAAGTATTGTGTTATTCTGAATTCGTGCGATAATGAGACATAATTAAATTAAGTTAACCCAAATCAAGGTGAATATGTTTAATAACGAACTTGAGACACTTGAACAGCATACTAATAGTTCAGGTGCTAACTGGAAGTTAGAAGACAGTGAGCAGTTCCAGTTAATCGTACAAGGTGAAAAAGAACATGCTGTAAACGTATGGTGTGACGCATTAATAGAAGAATCAAAGACAAAAAAGTACAGAGACAAATAAAAGTGAAGAAAAAGTATTGACGGAACTATGTTCCATGATATAATGAATTTAATACAGTAAAACAAGTTAAGTTAGTTCTTTGAAAATCAAATTAATTACAGGTTTGGCCTTTGCCTAACTTTATTGTAATTAAATAACTAGAGGAAACACAATGGAAATCATCGTGATTGATGGTGTCCGCTATCGTGTGGCTCCAATACCTGAGACTTCATCTTGTGTGAAGACTTCAAGTGTGTGGAATGCTAGTAAAACACGTGTTAGACCTTGCAATGATGTTAAGGTCTTAGTGGGACACTTACAACGTACAAAATCATTAAGTTCAGTGCCTTATGGTGTTGAGCCAGTACCAAGACATAGTTAGACTAATAAAAGGTGAACTACAGCTATTTAGTGAGTGAATACTTCCAACTATGATATAGCATGTAGGTGGAGGCCACTCTTATGAGTAGGTCGGGGTAACAACTTAAGCTGGACACACTTTTCTAGGTTATGAGTGTCTGGTTCTTTGAAAAACCTAGTAATGTCAACTAGTAATGGAGATGAAATGCGTTATATTTCAAACGTTACTGGTCTCTATGGACAACCTTTGCAGAACCATAACTTGCACGTAGGACAATGGGTTCGTGCTGGCAAGAATGGTAAAGAGACTGCTAAAGGTGTATTCATGGGTTCCATTCTGGGCAAGCCTGTATTCGTACAGGATTTTGGGGAGCCTAGACCCATTTTCATGCAACGTATGCATGATACACGTAAACTGGTAAAACTGGCATGTTCATTGTTTGATCATGTTAAATTTGTTGACTAATCCTATAATGAAAGGATAATATGTATGGAACGCACAATCCTTTAGTGCGTAAACATGCTCAACAGAATGCGAAGAACCTAGAGCAAGTGATTGCATTTGTATTCGCTAGTATCAGAGTACAGACTGCTATGTTACCACGTATGATGAAAGAGTTTCGTAAGCGTGGTGTCAAATCGTCTTGGATTTGGGGTAACAAGAGAACAGGGATTAATTACGTGCGTAAGCATAGGCAAGACCTGTTTGATCGCATGACGAGCATTTTACGAGCTAAAAAGGCTACTTGTGCACACGACTTGATGATGTTGTTCTTAGAGGTTCCGGGTTTGGGGTTACCTAAAGCTGGATTCGTAGTACAACTGGTGTCTGGTAAGAGTGGGTGTATGGATGTACACAACTTCAGGAAGTATTTACCTGAAGTAGATGCATCTAAGGGTACACCAAGCTGGTTACAGACTAGTGGTAACTCTGATAAGACCAAGAGAATTAAGGCGGGTGTATATTTAGACCTTATTGAGTCAAATGGTGGCTCTGCAAAGTTTTGGAATAACTGGTGTGGTCACATAAGTATGTTGTATCCACATCATTTCCCAACTCCAGAAGATGTGTCTAAGTTACACATGTGTATCTGGTAAACCTAACTAGGAGGTATATGTCGATTCAAATTGAAGAGTACATGCATTATGGTACTCGTAGATTCTATCCAAAGAATGAGTTAGCACGAGAGTACGCTGACTTACTTGGTACTACTACACTCACAAGTAGTGCCCTCAAGTTTATCGAGGGACTTGGAGTGTCCATCCAGCTTGAGCAAAAAAGTTGGGAGTAAGCTAACTATAACATAGAGGTAATATGAGTGAACAAAAGAAAGGTGTTCACCGAAAGCTTGAGATTAGCTATTACAGTATCTCAAAGGATGAGTACATTCCTATTGAGGACATGGCACATGAGCATTTGGTGAATGTAATCTACAAGTCAGTAGAACAAGGTGACCAGTACCTCGCCAACTTTAAGGTACGTGACATCAAGAGTCAGGCTTTTGATTATGCCACACTTGATATCGGTGTTAGTCCAAACTTCTTGGAGTCATGTGGTTCTTAATGTTACCAGACTTACTGGTGTACCTCACTATATTTTGGGGTGGGGTAGTTACTGGTGTACTTGGGATTATAGTTATAATGCTAGTGTATTGTGGTGGAGGTGGCACAATTAAGATACAGTACACATCTGACGAAGATAACATTAAACCAGAGGACTACTAATGTCAATGTTTTATTGTAGTAGTTGTGATCATCTTGTAGACTCGGACTTAGTTCTGTTTACCTATGACGACTCAACTATGGAGTGGACATGTGAGGACTGTCTGGAGGACGATCCTGACATAGACACAGAGAAAGTCTTGTACCAGTTTGATACAGGACAACAAAGGACTACATTTCATGGTGATGATGTAGACTATGGTGGGTATAGCCATAGATATGACGAACCATTTAGTGATAGAGGGGGAACCGATGAATAAAGAGAGGAACTTAATGAAATGAATATATTTTTCCTAGATACTGACCCGAAAACTTGTGCAGAGTACCATTGCGACAAGCACGTTGTCAAAATGATTCTAGAGTATGCACAGTTACTCTCCACCTCTCAGCGTGAGATTTATGGTGATAAGTGTTCGGATTACTTATACAAAAGTACACATAAGAACCATCCAAGTTCTATCTGGACTCGTGCCAATGCAAGGCACTACCATTGGTTGTATAAGTTATTCTACTACTTGTGTGGAGAGTATGAGAAGCGTTACAATAAAATACATTTAACAGACGCAAAGCTCAAGTTGAGGCTGAAGTATACACCAGATAAAATGAAAATAGATTTCTTTTCACCACCACCACAATGTATGCCTGATGAGCATAAGTCAGACGATACTGTACAAGCGTATCGTAACTACTACAATGTAGACAAGGCATACATGTGTAAGTGGAAGAACACAAGTAAACCAGAGTGGTTTAATGGAGGATCATGAAAGAGAACAAACTAGGTAGAAAGTTTGCAAATACTTGGAGTCCACCTAGAAACAGGTTTGCTACACGAATGGCAAACAAAGGTGTACGTAAGTATGCCAAGCTAATGATTAAACTTGGGGAAGTATGCAATCTAGATAAGCAATCTGACTGTAAATCAGATGTCGAATGACACAGTAGGTGCAAATCCTACCTTCCTCACCAAGTACAAAGGGGAACACATGTTTAAGTTTATGATACTAATGTTCATAGTGTATTCGTACATATCTTTCTTTGATAAGTGGAATGCATTCATACTAGCACACATGTAAAGGAGACAAATGGTAAATAGAGAAGACGTTGCGTTATATAATGTAGACAATGCAATTAACAACTATGTTACTAAAATGTCAAAAGACGATCTGGAAAAGTATGTTCGTTGGAATATGAAGGACTACTACCAGAATGTAGCAGATGAAGACGAAGCTATTGACTTCTGCATCTCTGCTAGAGATACCTCTGTGTGTATAAAGGAGGAAGATGGTGAGGCTATAGCATACGCTCAACTTGAAGAATATTTAAAAAAATTAAGGAGGAATGGAGATATAAACACTTAGTAAACTAATGATAGTGGTAATTGACATAATAATCCGGAATCCACTTCATAAAGACTTGGCTTTACAGGCCACAAAGGGGAAGTCTTAGACCATAACTGCTTGGTTAGTTTTCATCCTTATTATCAACCATTTACAAATATGGACATTTACGTAGTAAAGAGAATAAGCATATGGGAAAAGGGATTCTCAATAGAGGTACTCAAGTACACAAGAGTAAACTTAAGTATAACAGGTTGACTATAGGTAAAACATTTAATTGTGAGGATGATATGAGTGGAGGACATTTCAAGTATGTACAAAATTCATTGAAAGTAGAGTCTACTGGTTTTATGGAGGAAATACGATTGAATAAACAAGAGTATCCAGAGGATATACTAGAGTGGCTCAAGTATACACACTATATCATGGAGGTCACAGTAGCACTAATGGATGAAGCCGATTGGTTGTTCTCAGGTAACATAACTGAGCAGTCATTCAAGGAAGCTATACAAAAGTATAGGAAAGAAATCATAACACACACACATTAGGATACTTATGGAAGATGACGCAGAAATACAGACTTTCAGTTATGAGAACCTGAAGAATGAGTTCAACTTGACTGATAAAGCTATTGCACAACTGGATAGAAAGGCACAGCATATACTAGGTAATGGTATTGTCATGATAGATGGTGCACTTAGAGATGACGAATGTAAACCAAAGGAACGGATTAATAGAGCACTTGTGTTCATTAATATCACAATGGAACTCATTGAGAAGAACTTTAATGAGGTGTTGTCTGAAACCATTCCAAAAGAGGAGCTAAATTGAACCTAAACGATGAACAAGAAAGAATCGAAAAGGAAATGAACTCTCTTGGTATCGACAGGTACTACAAGAACATAAGAGATGCAAGAAAGGGTGGAGGTGAGTCTACCACTCTTTATGGGATCACACTAATGAAAGAAGCACTTGACTCTGTGTCAGAAGGTATAAAAGAGTTTCTTGATGTAGCACTAGTAGGTGGAATAGGTAAGTATCAAAACTCTGCACTCACACTAGCTCTAATGGATAGAGAAGTGTGTGCATACTTAGCACTTAAGTACACCATTGATGGAATATCTCAAAGAAGCCCATTTACTCGTGTTGCCATGAAGTTAGCAAGTGCAATAGAGGATCAGTTTAAGTTTGACTTATGGGACAAAGGTGAAGAGTCAAAGAAGATATTCAGAAGAATCAAGAAGAAGGTCACATCACGTACCAGTAACAGGTTGTATCGTAGGTACAACATCATTAGAACCATGAGTAGAGTGGAGTTACTGGATCATAATCCGTGGAGTAAGACTGAGAGACTACACTTGGGTAGTAAGCTAATTGATATACTCATTAGAACAACTGGTTTAATGGAGATTAAAACTGTCCAGTTTGGGAGGACAAAACGTGTTATATATCTCCAAGCTAACAAAGCAACCTTGTTCTGGATAGAGAATGTCAATAAGGAGGGGGAAGGATTACACCCATACTTCTATCCATGTGTAGTACCACCAAAGGATTGGAGTTCTCCCTTTAATGGAGGATACCACACCAAGAGGATTGATTCTATACCAATGATTAAGACTAGGAATAGAGAGTACCTAGATGAGATGAGAAACCACTCAATGCCAATGGAGTACGGTGCAATTAATGCCCTCCAGAGGACTAAGTGGATGGTCAATGAACCAGTGCTGGAGGTTATGAGAAAGTGCTGGGAAACTGGTGAATCGTGGGCTAACTTACCACCACGAGAGGATTATAGAGTACTTCCGTGTCCAATACAAGGTAAGAAGAAGGATATGACACCTGAACAGTTGGAAATCTTCATAAAGTGGAAGAAGAAAGCGATGACTGTTCACGACCTCAATGCAAAGATGACTAGTAAACGTATCCAACTAGTCAGGACTATAGCAATGGCACGAAAGTTTAGACAATACAAAGCTATTTACTTTGTGTACCAATGTGACTTCAGAGGACGAAAGTACACAGTTAATTCATTCTTGACACCTCAAGGCCCGGATTATGCAAAGTCTTTACTTCAGTTCTCAGAGGAATTCCCCATTAATAATGAAGATCAAAGGGATTACTTTGGTGTACATGGAGCAAACTCATTTGGATTTGATAAGGTCTCATTCAAGGATAGAGTAGCATGGGCACTAGAAAACACTGATAACATTAAGCATTCTGCCAGAGAACCACTTAATTTCAGATGGTGGACTCAAGCTGATGAGCCGTGGACTTTCTTAGCGTGGTGTTTTGAGTGGGCTAAGTTTAGTGAGGAGGGGTATGGATTCATGTCACGCCTTCCCATTTGTTTAGATGGATCTAACAATGGACTCCAACACTTCTCTGCAATGCTCAGAGACACAATAGGTGGGAAAGCTACTAATCTCACACCTGAACCAGTACCACAAGATATATACCAGTTGGTTGCAGATGTAGTACTGGAAAGGATTCGTGAGGATGCTAAACATGGGTTACCCTACTCTAAAGAGTGGTTGTCCTTTGGTTTAGACCGAAAGATTACAAAAAGACCTGTGATGGTGGTACCTTATGGTGGCACACGTTTCAGTTGTAGAGCATACGTAGAAGATGCTATAAATGACAAGATATTAGCTAATCCAACATCTAACCCATTTGGAGAACACGTATATGAAGCGTCACTGTACGTAGGTAAACATGTATGGGAAGCTATAGGTGAGGTAGTAATCAAGTCGAGAGAGGCTATGTCATGGCTTCAAGACATAGGTAGGAAGATGTCGGAGAAGAACTTACCTATAATATGGGAGACACCATCAGGATTTGTGGTACAGCAGATATATAAGAGTATGAGACCACGTAGGATAACAACCCATATTGATAATGTATTAATTAAACCGACTATTTTAGAAGAAACTGAGAATCTGGACAAGCGTAGATCAATCAATGGCGTGTCACCTAACTTTGTACATAGTATGGATGCAACTGCACTCACACTAACTATTAACAGGTGTATAAAGAGTGGTATAAAGGATTTCTCTGTAGTGCACGACTCATATGGAGTACATGCACATTTTGTTCCACAGATGGCAAATGCAATACGAAAATCATTTGTGGAGATGTATTCGGAGACAGATGTACTCACTAATTTTTATGACGAAGTGATAGACGTAATACCAGAACTTGAGGAACCACCTGAACGTGGAGATCTTGATATAATGGGTGTTCTAGACTCAGAGTACTTCTTTTCCTAAATGTGGACATTATAGGTTCAACACAAACAATAACACACACGAAAGGGAAATATGGCAGGAAAGTATCCAGTCACTCCAAAAGGAGAGTTCCGTTGGCCTCATATTATGGTGGCTGACACAACTTACAAAGCCGAAGGTCAGTTCCATATTAAAGTACTGTTGAATGGCTCCGAAGCTGACGATTTGCAGGAGATTATTGACACAGCACATGCTGAATGGAAGAAGAAGTGTCAACAGAAGTCAGCAAAGACATGGCAAGAGTATATGCCATATAAGGTTTCACTTGATTCTGATGGTATGGAGGAAGGTACTGAGTTTCATTTCAAACTTAAAGCTTCAGGTACCAATGGTCGTACAGGTGAGACATTCACACAGAGACCAATAGTTGTTGGCCCAAAAAATGAGCCGATTGCAACAACCATTAAAGTTGGTAATGGTAGTATTGGTAGAGTAGCTTATGAGATTGCACCTTATGAGCATGGTAGCTCACTTGGGCTACAACTTAGGTTACGTATGGTTCAAGTTCTGAAGCTGGTTGAATACGTTGCAAGTGGGAATGCTGATGATGTATTCAATGTTGAAGAGGAGTATGAAGTAATACAAGAGGTAAAACCCACTGTCAAAATAGAAGAGGGTGAAGCCTTTGAAGTAGTAGAAGAAGGACAGTCTGGTGACTTTTAGATCTGGACTAGAGCAACGGATAGCGGACAACTTAACAGAACGTAACTGTGAGTATGAGTATGAGCTAATGTCCGTTGCTTACTTCGTTGAACACAAATATAAACCTGACTTTGTGTTACCCAATGGGATTATAATTGAAGCAAAAGGATACTTCAGATATAAAGAACAGAGGATGCACAGGTCAATTAAAGAACAACATCCTGAATTAGACATACGATTTGTGTTTTCAAATGTGAATAGTCGTGTTCAAGGTTCAAGATTAACATGTGCAAACTGGTGTAAGAAACATAACTTCTTGTGCTCAGAAAAAATTGTACCTCACGAATGGACTAATGATGTCAAGAAGAAAAGAAACTAACTATATAGTAATCCACTCCACACACACAAAGCCAAACTCAAACATAAGTATAAGAACAGTAGACGAGTGGCATCGAAAGAGGGGACTACTAAGAGTTGGTTATCATTTCTTCATCAAGCGAGGCGGTCATATTGAGGTGGGTAGGAACCTGAGTGACATAGGTGCACACACTAAAGAACATGACACTGACTCTGTTAGTTTATGTCTAGCTGGAGGGCTGAACACTAGAGGAATAGTTGCACCAGATTACACTAAAGAACAGTTAGAATCTTTATTTATTCTAATTAAAACTCTAAAACACATACATCCTAACGCAAAAGTAGTAGGACACAGTGATTTAGGTGGTATAAATTGTCCAGCATTTGATGTAGGTGAGTGGTGGCTGGTAAACGAAGATAACACTGGTCTTCAACTGATGCGTAAGGTTGGTGGATCAGGTGTTTGGGTTGAAAACTAAAGGGGGATATGAAAACTATTGAAGAACTAGAGCTAAGTATACCAGATAGAGATGAGTTAAAAGAGTACTATGGTTTTACTTATAGATCTGAAGATAATTGGAGAAGGATCACAACTAAAAAAACTGAGATGTCTTTTGAAGCTGATTCATTACAGGACGTTTTAGAGAACTTCCATACATTTTTAAATACTATAGGATTTTCCTATGTTGGTAAAGTTACATTAGATAGTAAAGATGGTAAGAAGACATGGACTACTTAGACACACACGAAGAGAGTGAGTTTCTACAGCATGAGCCATGTCCTGAGTGTGGTTCACGAGATAACTTAGCACGTTATGATGACGGACACGCTTTCTGTTTTGGATGTAATTATAGAGAAAAAGCAGGTGGTGAACAGAAAACAGTAACAAAGAAAGGGGATAAAAATATGAATTTTGTTGAGGGTGAAGTAACAAACTTGAGTGCACGAGGTATCTCATTGGAGACATGTAGAAAGTGGGACTACTGTATAGGAGAGGTTGCAGGACAACCAGTACAGATTGCCAACTACAAAGATTCAAGTGGAGAAAGAGTTGCACAGAAAATTAGGTTTCGTAATAAAGACTTCCACATCAGAGGTGACATAAAAGAAGCAGGTTTGTATGGTCAACACCTTTGGTCAGGTAAAGGAAAGAAAGCAATAGTCTGCGAAGGTGAAATAGATGCATTATCCGTTTCACAGTCTCAAGGTAATAAGTGGCCTGTCTATTCCATCCCAAATGGGTCAGCAGGAGCTTCAAAAGCGGTACGTAAGAGTATAGAATTACTTGATGGGTATGAAGAGGTCATCTTTTGTTTTGATAGCGATGAGGCAGGTATTAAAGCTTCTAGAGAATGTGCACAAATTTTACCGCCGGGAAAAGCTAAGATAGCAAAGCTACCTTTAAAGGATGCTAATGAGATGTTAGTTAAAGGTAGAGTAAGAGAATTGATTGATTGTATCTGGCAAGCTAGAGTATTTAGACCAGATGGGATCATAAATGGTAAAGATCTGTGGGATGTAGTGAGTGCAGAAGACTCTATGGCATCGTGCTCCTATCCATACGAAGGTATAAACAAAAAGACTCTTGGTATGAGGAGAGGTGAGATAGTCACAATTACAGCAGGTGCAGGTATTGGTAAATCACAAGTTTGCAGAGAAGTAGCAAACCACATCCTAAATCAAGAAGAAAAGATTGGATATATTGCACTAGAAGAGTCTAACAAGCGTACTGGACTAGGATTCATGGGGTTACACTTAAATAAGCCACTACATCTTGGTACAGTTGAGGTCACAGATGAAGAATTTAAAGATGCCTTTGATAGCACATTAAATACTGGTAACATTTACATGTACGACCATTGGGGTTCACTAGCAAGTGATAACCTCTTATCCAAGATTAGGTACATGGTGACTGCATGTGGTTGTAGTTTTATTATACTAGACCACCTATCTATTGTGGTATCAGGTATTGAAGAGGGTGACGAGAGGCGAACCATTGATAACCTGATGACTAAACTCAGAGGACTGGTAGAAGAGGTTAACTGTGGACTTATACTTGTGTCACACCTGAAGAGACCACAAGGTAATAAAGGTCATGAGGATGGAGCACAGACTAGCATGGCACAGTTAAGAGGTTCGGCCTCCATAGGTCAACTGTCTGATATTGTTATTGGTTGTGAAAGAGATCAACAAGGCGACAACCCAGATCGTACCACAGTAAGAGTATTAAAAAACAGATGGACAGGAGAAACTGGTGTAGCATGTGAGTTAGACTACGATCACAAAACTGGAAGACTAACTGAAGTACCAGTAGATGAGATACCTTTTGATGAAGTAGAGGAAGATGAAAGCTGGTCTGGCGATAGTTCGGTGTTTTAATGGTTATGTTTGAAACACTACACACAGACAGTTGTACAATATGTGGACAGGACTCACAGTTTGTTGGTGATGGAATTACTGGTATGTTCGGTCTCATTCCAGTTACATTTTGTCAACTGTGTTTAGATTCAATGATTTCAATGGTGCAAGATTTAAAAGAGGGGGAAGATGAAGACATGTATATTTGACATAGAAACTGATGGTTTACTAGAGGAGTTTACTAAGGTACATTGTATAGTTTTATACGATATAGAAAAAGACGTACTGACTTCTTTCACAGGAGAAGAAACAGTAGACGCACTATTTTTCCTAAAAAATTTCGACACGATTATAGGACACAACATTTTAGGGTTTGACCTTCCTGCCTTAAAAGCGTTTTTCAAATGGGAACCAGAGCCTACACAAAAGATACGTGACACATTAGTGTGGTCTAGGTTAGTCTATCCTGACAGAGCGAAGAGAGACTTTACCAATCAAGCTATTGACAAAGACCAGTATGGCAGACACTCACTTAAGTCGTGGGGTCAGAGGTTACACTTTGGAAAAGGAGAGTTCTCAGATTTCGCAGAGTTCAGTAATGAAATGGTTGAGTACTGTGAGAATGATGTTGAACTTAACTACAAGTTGTACTGTAAATTACTTGATGCAAAGTTTCCAGAGGACTCAATACAACTGGAGCATGACATCCATAACATATGTTTGAAGCAGACTGAAAATGGATTCCCCTTTGATGTTGAAGGTGCTTCTAAACTGTACGCAAAACTCGCAGAGAAAAGAGATAGACTACAAGCTGAGTTAAAGAAAGTCTTTGGCTCATGGATAGTTGATGAAGGTTCACGAAAGAATGATACCTACAACAAGGTAAAGATTGTTAATTTTAATCCTAACTCACGTAAACACATAGCTAAAAGATTGACAGAGTTGAGAGGCTGGAAGCCTAAAGATTTCACTCCAACTAATGAGCCAAAGATAGACGAACAGATACTATCTAAGCTACCTTATCCTGAAGCCAAACTAATGGCTGAAGCATTTGTTGTGAATAAATTAATAGCTCAATTATCAGAGGGGAAACATGCTTGGTTACATCACGAAAAGAATGGTAAGATTCACGGATCAGTTAATACAATGGGTTCAATCTCTAGTAGATGTTCTCATTCCCACCCTAACATCGGTCAGGTACCTAGTGTCAAGACACCATATGGAACAGAGTGTAGAAAACTATTCTATGCACCACAAGGCTTTAGTCTACTTGGATGTGACATTAGTTCTCTTGAAATTAGGGTTGTGTCTCACTATCTTGCTACCTTTGATGGCGGTCGTTATGCTAAAGTTGTGGTTAGTGGTGATATTCACGAAGCTAACCGAAAAGCTGCTGACCTTCCTAGTAGGGATCAAGCTAAGACTTTTATTTATGGTCTATTGTATGGTGCCGGAGAAGCAAAGCTTGGTCAGATTGTGGGAAAAGATAAAGGAGAAGGTAGGAAATTAAAGAACAGATTCTTTGCGAAGGTACCAGCATTTAAGAAACTAAGAGAAGAGGTATTCAGGAAAGCAGAGAAAGGATACCTGTTTGGTATTGATGGAAGAAAGGTACCAGTAAGATCTACACACTCATCACTTAACTCTCTGTGTCAGTCAGCAGGTGCTATCGTATGTAAGAAATGGGTAGTTGAGTTTCACAGACTAATGAAAGAGAGAGGATACACAGAAGACAAAGACTACCAACAAGTTGCTTTTATACATGATGAAATACAAGTACTTGTTCGTGAAGGACTTGAGGATATAGTAGGAAAGATTGCAGTAGAAGCAATCACTAATTCAGGTACTCTTCTAAACTTGAGGGTACCACTAACAGGTGAGTACACCTTTGGTTCTAATTGGGCAGAGACTCACTAATATAAAAGGGGATGAATGAAATTACTAATTGATGGTGACATAATAGTTTATAAAAACTGTTGTGTATCGGAGAAAGAAGTTGATTGGGGTGATGACATATGGACTTTACATTGTGACTTCCGAGTTGTTAAAGGTCTCATTGATTCAGAGATTAGACAGCTTAAAGAAAAGTCCAATGCTGATAGTGTAATAGTATTTCTAAGTTCACACAGTAACTTCCGAAAGAAAATAAACCCAACCTATAAAGCTAAGAGAGTTGGTACAAGAAAGCCTGTGTGCTACACACCAGCACGAGAGTACATTAGTAAGGCTTACGAAACAAAACAATCTAAGTGGTTGGAAGCAGATGACTACCTAGGTATTGAATGTACTAAAGATCCAGAAGGTACTTGTATAGTATCAGCAGACAAAGACCTACTAACAATCCCAGGAAATCATTGGGACTTTGAAACTAAAAGTATCTTTAAGTTATCAGAGAAAAGTGCAGAGAAAAACTTCTACAGACAAGCTCTATCAGGTGACCAAGTAGATGGTTACCCCGGATGCCTAGGTGTCGGAGCAGTTACCGCAAACAAAGTGATTGAAGAAGCAGACGAGAATGGTGACAGTCGTTGGGGTGCAGTACTAAAGACTTATAAAGAGAAAGGTTTTGATGAGGAATTTGCAACTCTCCAAGCACGGATGGCTTACATCTTGCAGAAGGAACAGTTCAATGGAGTAGACAAACCACCTACACTTTGGGAACCACCAGTAGAGGAGACACTATGAGTAACTACGACATGGATGAGATAGAGAGAAACGAATCTCAGAAACAGAGAGACCAAAGAGTACATGGGTTAGATGAGAGGTACAGTTCTACTGAAGGCCTTGGAAGAGATGATCAAGACAACATTAAAAGTGTTCTACGCAATGCTCCAAAGTCTGTTCAACAATGGGATGCACAAACTCAAAGTTATATAGTATTTAAACATGAGGATGAGGAAGTGACTAATCC
>Ga0209337_1001741_pt1 | contig 16297 bp, 18 predicted proteins | sample LinPmetageLP53_FD_184044 | JGI IMG/M metagenome (GOLD analysis project Ga0209337, IMG submission 184044) | Marine viral communities from the Pacific Ocean - LP-53 (SPAdes) (version 2) | ecosystem: Environmental > Aquatic > Marine > Oceanic | place: Pacific Ocean | collected 2010-02-08
TTTGGGGATGGTTATATCAGATGGAGCATGAGCTAAGACAAACAACTCCAATATTTTATTACAACATTTGGGATGACTTACCTTATCCAAGATGGAATGAACCATTCTATGAGAGTTGTGATTTGATAATGAATATATCTAAACAGACAGTTAATATTGTAGATAAAGTTTGTCAGATAAAACCAAGAACAGATTGGGATAACACCTACGTACCGCATGGTATAGATGAGAAGAAGTATTATCCAATTACACCACTAAACACAAAAGAGTGGGGTGATTTACTGCAATTCAAAAGAAATGTAACTCAAGGTAAAGACTATGAATTTATAGTATTTTGGAACAACAGAAATATCAGAAGAAAGTTACCAGGCGATGTGATAATGGCTTACAAACAATTTTGTGATATGTTATCAAAAGAACAAGCTAATAAATGTGTTCTCATAATGCACACTCAACCTCGAGATGAAAATGGTACAGATTTACCAGAAGTAGTCAGAGAATGTTGTCCAGATTATGATGTCATATTTTCACATAAGAAATTAGAGGATAGAGAACTTTGTTACTTATATAATATAGCTGATGTTGGTATGAATATGGCATCTAATGAAGGATTTGGGTTAGGAACTTGTGAAGCTCTGATGTGTGGAACGCCAGTATCAGTTAATGTCACAGGTGGTTTACAAGACCAAGCTGGTTTTAAGTATAAAGATAAGCTTATAACCTATAAAGATTACAGTTGGATTGAATCTTTACATGATGATAAGAAGTGGAAAGATAACAAAGATTTGACTTGGGGTGATTGGTGTAAGCCGGTTTGGCCATCTAATAGAAGTTTGCAGGGTTCAATACCTACACCTTATATTTATGATGACAGACCTCGTTCAGATGACTTTGCAGATGCTTTGAAGGAGTGGTACGATATGGGTGAAGAAAAAAGAGAAGAGTGTGGTAGGTTAGGTCATGAATTTGTTATGAGTGATGAGTCTATGATGTCAGCAACTGCTATGTCTAATAACTTTATAAGTCATATGGATACAGCATTTGATAAATGGACACCACGTAAACGTTACACAATATTTGAAGGATAGGAGTTAGAATGAAACCATTAATGTTAATTACAGGACCAGTTGCTACGAGGAGTGGGTATGGTTCACACAGTAGAGATTTGTGTAGAAGTCTGATAGCTATGGATAAGTTTGATATAAAGATTAATTCACTTCGTTGGGGCAACTGTCCTATGAACGCATTAGATGATAAAAATCCAAATGATAAAATAATAATTGATAGAATCTTAGAAGATATGAATTTACCAAGACAACCTGAAATACATATTCATATTAGTGTGCCAAATGAATTTACTCCTATAGCAAAATACAACATCGGAGTTACTGCTGGTATAGAAACTACTGCTTGTAATGCTGAGTGGATTCAAGGAATGAATAGAATGGATATGAATATAGTTCCATCTAAATTTGTAAAAACAACATTTGAATCTGTTGTGTTTGAAGAACTTGACGAACAGACAAAGCAGAAGAAAGGTGAGTTGAGAATAAACAAACCGATTGAAGTATTATTTGAGGGTGCTGATGTCAATATCTATAAGAAGACATCCGAAATATCTGAACAATTTAATACTGAAATGGAGAGCATTAAACAAAAGTTTGTGTTTCTTTATACTGGCCATTGGTTGCAGGGTAATATAGGCGAAGATAGAAAAGATACGGGTATGTTACTGAAGACATTCTTAGAAACCTTTAAGAACAAACCTAATCCACCAGCTCTTCTAATGAAAACAAGTGGTGCTACATTTTCTGTAATTGATAGGAACACAATTAAAAATAAAATAGAAGATATTAAATCCACAGTAAGTGGTAATCTTCCTCCTGTTTACTTTTTGCATGGAGATTTAACCGATGAAGAAATGAATGAGATGTACAATCACCCAAAAGTAAAAGCACATATTAGTTTTACACATGGTGAGGGTTTTGGTCGTCCTCTGCTGGAAGCTAGCATATCAGAGAAGATAGTTATTGCTCCTGATTGGAGTGGACATAAGGATTTTCTTCACAAAAATAACTCAGTTCTTTTACCTGGTTCATTAGTTAATGTTCCAGCCTCATCGTTACCAAAAGAGATGTTAGTTGAAGGTGCTCAATGGTTTGCTGTAAACTATCAGTATGCTTCACAAATTATGGTGGATGTGTTTAAAAGAAAAAGAGACTATATGTTGAAGGCTAAAAGACAAGCTATGTACAATAGAGTAAATTTCACTTTGGATAAGATGACATCTGAATTTGATAGAATATTGAATAATTATTTACCCAAATTTGAAGAGCAACCTCAACAAGTCAATTTGAAATTACCAAAACTAAAAAAGGTTGAGAATGAAGAACCTCAAAAAATGAAATTGCCTAAACTAAAGAAGGTGTAGTATGGAACAAAAAACTAATTGTCCTTGTAATTTAGATACACATAACAATTGCTTTGTAGAACAAACAGAGATAGAAGGCAATCCTTTTGAATCATACATATGTTTTGAATGTGGTATGACATCTAATACTTACTTAGCTTTCGATAGTGAAAAGCTAGAAGAGTACACAAAAAATCACAGTCAATTGATGAATGATTTGAAAATATTTGATGAGGAAAGAGGTATAGTCTGGTTTCCATCCGTAATCAATATGGGCGAAAAGGGAATAATCTATCCTGAGGGTAATGTTAGTAACTGGCATTGGTATTATGCCAAAGTTATAGATATACCAGAAAGTGAGAGGGAAAAGTATGATGGGCATGAGAGAAGGTTAGATGTTGATAATGCACAGAAATTTGGTCAGTTTGAATTTATGGATGCTTGTAAATCTATGGGAATCATAAAAGACAATGGCTAAGCTACAGTACAGTTGGAATAAGGTAACCTCAGGTGATATTATTTCTTTCATCTATAATAAGAAAAGAAGAACTGTTTTGGTTATAAGTCCAAATTATAAGTTAACAAAAAGTGGTGGTTCAAAAGTAGAACTTATGAGCGGATTACAATTAGAGACTAAAGATAACAGAGCAGCTCCTAAGATTTTAACTATCTTAAAGCAACTTGGTACTTTACAATTAGTCGATGAACAAAACGAAATATACAGAGTTAATTTTGATGGTAGAAAATTAGATGCTGACAGAAGAAAATTGGCTAGTTCAGTAAAGTTGTTAGTCACTAACAAAAATGACTTGTATAGAACTTTTGATTATAAAAAAATGAGAAAGGAATCTGCTTTAGTATTTTTAGATGATTTAGAATCTTTACCAAGAAGATTACTAAAAGAGGCTGCTAAATGAAAATTAGTTATGGTATTACAGTCCATAACGAAGCTGAAGAACTTGAAAAATTACTAGGAAAACTTCTTGTCAGTATTGATGAACAAGATGAAGTGGTAATCTGTGTAGATGGAGATGATGAAAATGTAAAGGGTATAATTAAGTTATACTCAATAGATAGTAGAGTCATACATTACAACAGAAAACTTGATGGTAATTTTTCAGACCAAAAAAATTCAGTTATAGAAAAGTCAAGCGGTGATTATGTCTTTCATATAGATGCTGATGAGTATCCTAATAAAATATTAATACAACAACTTAAACAGATATTAGAAATGAATGATGTAGATTTAGTATGGATACCAAGAGTAAATACAATTGATGGTATGAAAGAAGAGCACATACAAAGATGGGGTTGGAAAGTTAGTGAAAAAGGTTGGGTAAACTATCCTGATTATCAAGCTCGTGTGTTTCGTAATGATGAAAAGATTAGATGGACAAGACCATTACATGAATATATTACAGGTTGTAAGACATATTCACATCTACCACCACAAGAAGAATTAAGTTTATATCATCCGAAGACAATTGAAAAACAAGAACAGCAGAATATATTTTACAATCAAAATTTCAGTAAAGAGATGAATGTGAGGAATGCATGATTTTTCAAAGAATAGTGGACAATCAAACTCATTTCGTAAAAGAAACTGATACTTTGGGATTTGAAAAATCGGAAGGGATAAGGATTCCTGATGAGTATTTAGATAAACAAATATTTACGATAGTGAAAGCTGCTAATGGTATAGGTGATTGGGGAATCATATCAGTCATGCCAAGACTACTTAAAGAAAAATATCCTAACTGTAAGGTATATGTTCCGTCTAAAAAACTTTTGGTAAAATTGTTTGGACAAGAACACAATAATGTTCATGTAGTGTTCGATAACAATCCCTATGTGGATGATTTTGTTGATGAGGTAGAAGGTGAAGTGTTCCATGATCATTATAGGATATATGATAAAGAAAATTCTAATATACCGTTGGTAAAGCAAATGTTAACTTTCTGGCAATTTTCATCGAAGGAGATGGAAGATTCACAACCAGAGTTGTATTGGTTAGATAGAGAAAAAGAATTAGGCGAAGCGATAATAGAAGAATATGTGGGTAAGAAAGAATTTGGTTGCTTGTTAATATCAGATAGGTTTGGTACACAGTATGGAGAGTATGACGAAAAATCTTATAAGAACGATTTTACTAAAGTAAAAAACTTTTTAGAAGCCAACAGATTACCATACTTTTATTGGAGCTATAGAGACTTGGATGATATTGGATTTGAAGTAGATAAAGCTTTAGATATGAAACATATGAATTTAAGAATACAACTTTACATTAAATCAAAAGCTAAAGTCAATATAAGTAATCAATGTGGTGCTAATCATTTGGTTGCCCGATACTCAAAATGTTATGAGGTTCAACGACAGTTTCCAATAGCACATAATATCGTAGAGGGAGAAACATATTTATGAACAAAAAGATTGTGTACACCTCAGTATTCGGAAATTATGATGACGTGGTAGAACCAAAATTACCAAGCGGATGGGATTGGAAGTGCTTTAGTGAAGAAAACAATTTACCATTATACGAAGATAATATGAGGAATGCTAAAAGATTTAAGATACTACCTCATAGGTTTCTTAGTGAGTATGAGATTAGTATCTACATAGATGGTAATTACATCATAAGAAGAGATGTCGGTGAGCTAGTAGAGAAGTATTTGAATGATACTAACGCTGCTTTTCATAATCATAATTCACAGCCAGCTTATGATAAAAGAAACTGTATCTATGCAGAGGCTAACACTATTTTAATGTTTGGTGAAAAAAATATGAAAATAACTCCTAAAAGGGGAATGAAAAATTACAAAGATAATCCAAATCTTATAATTAATCAGATGCAAAGATATATGGATAGTGGTTATCCTGAGGATAATGGATTGATAACCGGCGGAGTAATATTGAGAAATCATAATGAAAAGGATTGTATAGAGGTTATGGAAGATTGGTGGAAAGAGATTAGATATGGTAGTAAGAGAGACCAATTGAGCTTTAACTACGTTGCTTGGAAGAATAAATTTAGATTTAATTATATAAACAGCGACTGTAGGGATAACTCATACTTCTATTTAGATAAACATACAGGTAAGAAATGAAGAATATAATTTTTATACCATATATAAAAAGAGAAACAAACTTTACAGAAGCTAGTGTAGGACATGCAAATAGACATCAAGGTTATGAGTATGGTATAAATTCTTGGAAAGCTTGGGCTGAAAAGAATGGTCATGAAGTGTATGTTATGTCAGATTTACTTTGTCCTGAATCTCAAATGTTAATAACTTGGCAAAGATGGCAAGTTCTTAATATACTAGAACATAATGATATAGAATACAATCAAGTATTAGTTGTCGATGCTGACTCTATGGTTCATCCTGATTGTCCTAATTTCTTTGAGATGACAGATAACAAATTCACAAGCGTTCTTACAGATGGTGATTTTGAGTGGGTTAATAGAGCTATAAATGGATACTCTAAAATGTTTTTTGACAAAGAATTTTGTATACCATCATTTGAATTTTTTATGACAGGATTTGTAATAATTAATAAAACTCACAAAGAGTTTTTTGATAAAGTATTTGATTTTTATGAGACAAACAGACAAAAGATTATTGATTCGTATGATACTCTGTTAACAGGCAGTGATATATCATTAATTAATTGTATGAGAAAAGAATTTGGTTTAGAATTAAATCTATTACCAAGACAATTTGGTATGATGGATATGGTTAGAAAGCAGTTATTCTACTACCATCCCTCGTGTTATTGGAAAGACAATTTAAAAAATCTGTATAACTCAGGTTGGGTATATCAGTTCAACGCTATACCACCAAATAATATGGGCAGAGACAGAACCTATTGGATGAAAAGAATTTATGAGGAGTTATTTTGAGAAAGACAGTAGGATTTACAAGCGGTTATTTTGATATTATGCATCCAGGTCATGTATTGATGTTGAAGGAATGTAAAAGATATTGTGATTATCTGATAGTTGCAGTCAATGAATACAGAACTAAGACTAAGCAGCCAGATGGTAGAGAAAAGAATGAACCTATATGGACACCAAAAGAAAGATTGTTGATGGTTGAAGCTTGTAAGTTTGTGGATGAGGCTTTTCTTTACGATGGTGAGGAAGGTTTATATGATTATCTATCTTACAATAGTGATAGAATAGATGTCCGTATACTAGGAGATGACCACAAAGATAAACCATTTACGGGTGATGATTTAAAAATAGATATAATGTTTAATAGTAGAAATCATGACTACAGCACTACTAATACCATAGCAAAAATAATTGAGGAGAGAATTTAATGGATGTAGAATTTATATTTTCAGAATTTGGTTCTAGGTCTACTGCTAATCAGCCTGGTAGTTTTACTGATGAGTTTAGATTAGACCCAACTTACTCTTCTGTTAAGAATTTTTTTCCAGAAGCAAAACTAACACTTTATACTGATATACCTGAATTAGGAAAGAACTATTCTGATGTAGAGGTTAGGTTAATTGATATAGAAGAAAGCCCATTTACAAAGTCTAATCATAGATGGGGTTGGCATTGTTGCGATTATTATGAGGCTAAGGGTTTATTAGAATCTACGGCTGATGTAGCTATATCAGTAGACTCTGATTTGATGTTTGTATCCGATGAGGTTAGAACAATTTTACCAATAACTAAAAAATTTGGAGTCTGTGTTCCAACTAATGAAAGGCAGATGGTTAAGGTAGATGGTATTCATACTAGAAATAATGACGGTGATTATCATTTAGATGAGGACGAGAGTAGAGGTAATCTACTAACCTATGATTTATGGTGGTGTAGTTTTCATACAGAGGACAATAGAGGTAGGGCTTGGTTGAATGAGTTCTGTAGATTGATGGAAACCAATCCAAAGAGAGCTCCATTACAGATGAGTAGAGCTAGCTGGAATGCATCTATACATCCATACTCAATGCCACAACAATGGGGAGTTGGTAGTGGTTACATAGGATGTGGTAATGAAATCATACTGCATGTAGGACACATTAATGTTCAAGATCATTACTTGGAGAGTAGGATATGATTAAACTAATTATATTTGATTTAGATGGTGTGTTGGTAGATGCTAGGGAATTACATTACAATGCTTTAAATAAAGCGTTGGGTTCAATTGATGAAAAGTATGTAATAAATAGAGATGAACATCTATCAACATACGATGGTTTGTCAACTACTAAGAAACTCAATATGTTAACTCAAAACAAAGGACTATCAGAAGAATTGCATGGTACTGTGTGGGAATTGAAACAGAAGATGACGGTTGAAATTATAGATGGTTTTTCTGTTGATGATAGAATTAGAGGTATTATAAGAAGTTTCAAGTCGGGTGGTTACATGATTGCTTGTGCTACTAATTCAATAAGAGAAACTGCTAAACTACAATTGATTCGAAAAGGATTCTTTGAGTATATAGATTTTATGTATTCTAATCAAGACGTTAAGAATCCAAAACCAAATTCAGAGATGTATTTGAAATGTATGATTAAGGCTGAAGTTAATCCTAATGAAACAGTTATCGTAGAGGACTCTCATATTGGTAGAAAAGGAGCTTTAAGTAGTGGTGCTTATTTGTGTGCGGTAGAAGATAGTAATGATGTGTCTTATGGTAAGATAAATAGAGTTATAGAAAGTGCCAACAAAAATGAAGAAGTTAAACCGAAATGGCAAGGTGGTAATATGAATGTTTTAATTCCAATGGCTGGTGCTGGTTCTAGATTTGAACAAGCTGGCTATACATTTCCTAAACCGTTAATAGAAGTTGATGGTAAACCAATGATACAGGTAGTGGTTGAAAATCTGAATATAGATGCTAAACATATATTTATAGTTCAGAAAAGCCACTATGAAAAATACAATTTGAAGTATTTATTAAATCTGATAACTAATAATAATTGTGAGATAGTACAAGTAGATGGTATAACAGAGGGTGCTGCTTGTACCACTTTACTAGCTAAGAAATTTATAGATAATGATGAACCAATGGTTATGGCAAATTCAGATCAATTTTTAGAATGGGATTCGAATGAGTTTATGTACTCTATGGTTGCTGACGATGTTGATGGGGGAATAGTTTCATTTGAAGCTACACACCCAAAATGGTCTTTTGCTAAATTAGATAAAGATGGATTTGTTTCAGAAGTAGCTGAGAAAAAACCTATATCTAATATAGCGACAGTAGGTGTTTACTATTGGAGAACGGGTTCTGATTATGTTAAATATGCAGAACAGATGATAGATAAAGATATAAGAACTAATGGTGAGTTTTATGTTTGTCCTGTTTATAATGAAGCTATAGGTGATGATAAAAAAATAAAGGTGTTTTCAATAGATGGGATGTGGGGATTAGGAACGCCTGAAGATTTAGAGAGGTATGTTAATGATTTTAATATCACATAGAGGTAATATGAATGGATTAAATCCACACTTAGAAAATAATCAAGAATATTGTGAAGAAGCAATTGATAGAGGATTTGATGTGGAAATTGATGTTTGGTACACAGATGCGTGGTGGACAGGACATGATAAACCACAATACAAAGTAGATACAGATTTCTTAAAAAGAAGAGAAGTTTGGTGTCATGCTAAAAATATTGAAGCATTAAAAAGATTATTAGATTTGGGAGCACATTGTTTCTTTCATCAAAATGATAATGTGACTTTAACATCACGAAGATATCTTTGGACATACCCAACACATCAGTTGACAGAAAAATCCATATGTGTTTTACCAGAGTTGCAGACGATTGATATAAAAGGTTGTGCTGGAATCTGTAGTGATTATGTAGTGAGGTATATATGAGAGTAGCTTTGTGTATATCAGGACAGCCAAGAAACATATACAGAGGTATACAGAATATTTCAGAAAATATGAAATTTGATTTTGAGGTTTTTCTTCATGCTTGGTGGGATAATGATACAAACAAAAGTACATTTAAGAAGATACTTTACAATGGTGTAGAAGATGAAGTTAGTGAACTTGTAAATAACGATTGGGTTGGTAGATTGTATGATAATTTTGATATCAATAAGATTCTAATTGAGAAGCAAGTACAGTTGAACGTTCCTGAAATATTAGAAAAAAGAAAGTTAAAATTTACAAACACATTTGGTGTCTGTAGTGGTATGTATAGTATCTACAAATGTAATGAACTAAAAAAAGAATATGAAAAAGAAAATAGCTTTGAATATGATTGGGTTATAAGAACCAGAGCAGACTTTGGATTATCCGAACCATTGAATCTTAGCCAGTTTGATAATTCTATTGTTTATGCACCTGATGATAATAGTCATAACTATGGGTTCAATGATCAGTTTGCTATAGGTTCAAGTAAAAATATGAATATTTATTCTGATACCTTTTTATACATGAAAGAAGCTATAGAGTCACATAATGCAGGAATTAAAACTGCACACTACTGTGATAAACCTGATAATGTGGGGCATGAACAGATATTACAAAGTCATTTAGAAAGCAATAGTGTTAAATTTAAGCTATTAAACTTCAAAAACTATTTGTTCAGAGATGAAGATAAGAGAACAAGAATACATTCGATAGAGGGTTAACAGATGAGAGCTTTAGTAACAGGCGGTGCTGGTTTTGTTGGTGCTAACTTAGTAAAGAGACTATTGGGTGATGGTCATGAAGTGGTGTCGGTAGACAACTACTGTTCTGGATTTAGAAAGAATCACCACAAAGGATGTGAATATTACAATATTGATTTAGTCAATAAAAACTTTTATAGTGAATATGAAATGGGAGATGTTGATATTATATTTCATATGGCAGCATTGGCTAGAATACAACCATCGATAGAAAATCCAGTTGTAACGATAGAAAACAATTTTAATAGTACTTTGAATATTTTAGAATATGCAAGAAATAATGATGTGTCAGTAGTATACGCTGGTTCTAGTTCCAAACATCATGGTTTGTATGGAAGCCCTTATGCCTGGTCTAAATATGGTGGGGAAGAACTGTGTAAATTATATAATGAAGTTTATAATCTGAATACAGTTGTTTGTAGGTTCTATAACGTATACGGTGAAAACCATATAAGAACCGGAACATACGCTACTGTTATTGGTATTTTTGAAAACCAATTTTTGAATAAAGAACCTTTAACTTTGGTTGGGGATGGAAAACAGCGGAGAGATTTCACTCATGTTGATGATATAGTTAATGGTCTGATAAAATGTGGAGAGTCTTTGACATACAAATACAATCCAAAAATTAGTGGAGATTTTTACGAATTGGGTAGTGGTGTTAACTACTCTATGAATGAGGTAGCAGAAATGTTTGGAAAAGAATATCCTATAAAATATATTTCAGAAAGAAAAGGAGAGTATGATAGAACTTTGTGTGATTATTCGAAAGCTAAATCAAAATTAAATTGGAAACCAGTAAATAATCTAAAAAAATATGTTAAAGATTTTATAGAAAAACAATGAAAAAGATAAAGATTATAGGCGCTGGTTTGTTTGGATGTTGTATAGCATATGAATTATACAAAGAAGGGCATGATGTTACAGTTATAGAAGAAAGTTCTGATATAATGACCAAAGCTTCTAAATATAACCATAATAGAATACACTTTGGTTATCACTATCCAAGAAGTATAGATACCGCTAAACAAAGTTTGGATGGGTTGGATTCCTTTTTGCTAAACTACGGAGATTCTATAGTGTCTAACTTTCCAAATTATTATATGGTGGCTAAAGAAAATAGTAAAGTTACTGCTGATGAGTATGTAAAGTTTTGTGATGAGCTTGGTTTAGATTACACTCTAAATGAGTATCCTAATGATTTTTTAGTAGATAAAAGTATTTTAGATTTATCTGTAAGGGTTAACGAACTTATTTATGATTATGATATATTAAAATCTTTGGTTAGAGATAAAGTCAAAGGTGTTCATATTGAGTTCAACACAGAGTTTGATGGAAATATAGATGATTGTGACTACCTTATAAATACATCTTATGCGAGTATAAATAAAATTAACGAAATTTTAGGAGTTTCTAAATTGAACTTAAAATTTCAAGACGTAGTTATTCCTATATTTGAAATGAATCATAAACCATTTGGGTTGACTGTAATGGATGGTCCTTTCTGTAGTGTAATGCCTAAGGGAAATAATAGTAATGAGTTCTTATTGTACAATGCTAAACACTCTGTTATATCGGAATCTTCTGATAATAATCTTAAAAATGAAAATTTTGACATAGAAAATATTTATAAAGAATCTGAAATATACTACCCATTTTTGTCAAAGGTAAAACCTTTGAGATATTGGAGAACCATTAGAGCATTGCCTGTAAATAATGATGATGCTAGAATATCTGAGATATTCAGAAATGAATCCCACCCAAATGTAATAAGTATTCTATCAGGTAAAATAACTACTTGCCATAAGGTAGGAATGGAGTTGAAAAAGATATTATGAAAAAAGTTGGTTTGATAGGTTACGGTTATTGGGGTAAGATTTTACTTACTAAGCTAGAAAAGTTAAGTGATGTAAAGTTTGTATGCACCAGCAAAGATGATTATCTTTCTGAATTAGATTTGGTTGAGTGGGTTTTTGTAGCAACCCCGAACATAACACACTATGAAATTGTAAAAGAATGTTTGTCTAAACAAAAGAATGTTTTTTGTGAAAAACCACTAACACTAACCAACAAAGAGTCAGAGGAGCTATTTAGTTTAGCTGAAAAGAACGATATCAAATTGTACGTGGATGATGTATTTAATTATAGAACAGAAACTGAACAACTACATTCTCAAATTAATAAGGTTTCTGAAATCAAAGTTATATCTAAATCTCCTTTTAAAAACTATTTAGATGATCTTTTCTATCATGACTTATATTTATTATATCCAATTCTATCTGAAAACTTAGATATAAGTTGGCCAAAAATAAATAATATCAATTTTTCATACGAAGTTGCGAATGATAAGTTACATTTAGTGGATGGTATTGACTTTACTCATAAAAATAATACCAATGATGCTTTATTTGATATGATTAAATTTGTATTACAAGATAATGTAGACTATATATATAATAAGGAAGTATCATTGTTTAGTTGTAGTGTAATCGAAGAAATAAAAAGAAATATGAGTGAGGAAATTAGTGAGTAATATAAATAAAGTTGCTTTCATAACAGAACCAAGAAAACATAAAGCTTTGAAGTTTGTGTTAGAAAACTATATGAGCATTCTGCCAGAAGAATGGAGTTTTGTTATAAATCACGGTACAGAGAACTTAGATTACATAAAAAGTGTTATTGATAGTAGTTCTATAATATCAGATATGAGTTCTAACAATAAAATTACTTTTAATAATTTAAATGTTGAAAATTTAAAACATGAAGATGAAAGTTATTTATCAAAAACTGAAAAGTTTTGGGATGGTTTGGGTGGTGACTTGCTACTAAAGTTTGAATGTGACACTATGCTATGTCCTAATTCAGAATACAAAGTTTCAGATTTTGAGAAGCATGACTTTATTGGTGGGTATTGGGGTGCTCAGTTATATCAACCATTGGATTACCTTTATCCTAATTTGAAGCCTGGTGGAGCATACTCTCCTCCGTATAACGGGCCTCAAGTGTTACCTATGAACGGTGCTTTATCTTTAAGGAAAAGAGATGTTATGATTGATATAATCAGAAATCATTTGGATGAGTATACTGCTTCGGATAAACCATATGTAGATGATTACTTTTTTTCAGAATATGTAACCAAACCCACCACTCGTGAGGTAATTACTTTTTCGATTGACAATGGTTATGTATCACCACTTGATATGAAAGCACCATTTGGTGTTCATAAACCTTGGGCAAACAAAGGTGGTGCTTGGGATAATATTAAATCGGTTTGTGATGGGGTTCAAACATTACAAAACTTACAAAAAATAGAGGAAATATAGATGAAGATATTAGGAGTTCACGGCGGGCATGATTCTGCTTACGCTGTTTTAGAAGATGGTTTACCTGTAGTTCATAATGAACTTGAAAGGTTTAATAGACAAAAAGGATGCAAAGGAGACTCTTTGAAACTAGCATTAGAAATAGAGAATGATTTGGATTTTGATTATATTGTAACTAACAGAACTGGTAAATTTATACAATACTTTGGTTACAATGAAGAAGCACTTATGGCTAATTTTCCAAACTCAAAACTTTACATAACAAATCATCACCAAGCTCACGCTGCTAATTCTTTTTACACAAGTGAATTTGAAGATGCTTTGATAATTACGATTGATGGTGGTGGCGTAGATTATAACGATGGTAGAGAAAACACTTGGGGTGATTTAGATAGTATGCCTAATTCGAATGCTAAAATCACCGCTACTACATTTTGGTTGGGAGAAGGTAATAAAATAAAACCAATCGAAGTGATTGATAGAGCAAAATTAAATGTTGGTGTATATTGGGATCATTGTACATATCATATCTTTGGTTTAAATAGAAATGCAGTAAAAAGAGGAGAGGAAGGAACTGTGATGGGTATGGCTGCTTTCGGTGATGCTGATAGGTATATCGGGCATTTCAAAAATATGGGTAGTGGTGGAACTGGTCCAGATAACATCGATTTCTTAATTGAAGAGGCGAGTAAATCAGAACAGAATAAATTTGATATAGCAGCTTCACTTCAGTTAGAAACAGAGAGAGTTTGTAAAAATTTATTTGACTCCTATGTAGAAAAGTATAAACCAAAAAACATTTGCTTATCAGGTGGAGTAAGTTTGAATTGTGTTATGGTGGGTAAGATGTTTGATTGGTATCCAGAAGTGAATATATTCTGTGATCCTATACCATATGACGCTGGTTTAACTTTAGGTGGGTGTAGATACGTATGGCATCACGTTTTAGATAATCCAAGAATATATAATAATCCAAAAAATAAAACCTCTTATTTAGGTAAGACTTACGATGCATATGATTGTTGGTCTGATATACATAAAGCTTCTGATAAAATAAGTTACGAATTATCATCTGATGATTATGTAGTGGATTTATTAACAAAAGATGACAATGTAATTTCAGTATTCGGTGGTGGTTCAGAATCAGGTCGTAGAGCTCTTGGTAATAGAAGTATACTAGCAGACCCTAGAAGTAAAAGTATGAAAGATATTATTAACGATAAGGTAAAACACAGACAATGGTTTAGACCATTCGCTCCATCTATAATGAGAGATGAAGTAAAGAATTGGTTTACGCACGATGTTGGTAGCCCGTATATGAGTGTGGCATTAAAGTTTAAAGATGGTATGTCAAAGAAAGTTCCTGCAGTAGTTCACAATGATGATACAGCAAGATTTCAAAGTGTTAAGGAAGAAGACAATAAATGGTACTATAATTTTATTAAGAAATTCAAAGAAAAAACAGGCGTTCCTATAGTTTTAAACACAAGCTTCAATGATAGGGAACCAATTGTAGAAACACCAGAACATGCTATAAATTGTTTTCTAAGAACAAATATTGATTATTTATATTTTAGAGAGCATGGTATTTTAATTAAAAAAATAAAGAGTTAATATGGGATACAGAACTGGCGAAACAATGAGGCTTGAAGAGATTAAGGATATGGGCATTAATCCAAATGCTATATTAGATATAGGAGCTCACACAGGACAATTTCATAGTTGGTCTAAAAGAGTTTGGCCTGATGTTGGTGTCTTTATGATAGAGGCTAATCCATTACATGAGAGTGTTTTAGATAGGATAGCTATGATGAATGGAGATAGTTACCTTATTACTGCATTGGGTGATGAGGAAAGAGAGGTTACTTTCTATACAAGAAGTGATAAACCTCAAACAGAAGGTAATTCTTATTACAAAGAACATAACTATTGGGATATACCACAACTTGTACAAAAAACTAAAGTTAATTTGCAAAAATTAGATAATATTTTTGAAGATGACGCAGTGTTTGAACTAATTAAGATAGATACACAAGGTTCTGAGTTAGATATAATGAGAGGTGGTAAAGAATTGGCTAGTAAAGCTTCAGCAATTGTATTAGAGGTTGCTTACATAGAATATAATGAAGGTGCGCCTAATGATAAGGAAATTACTGATTATATGAATGATGTAGGATTTGTGGAGAAGCTGAGTATTGGTGAACATTATGAAGGCGACAAAATAATCCAAAAAGATTTATTATTTTTAAATAAGGAGTTATAATGAAAAGAGAGTTTTTAGACTTGGGTAGACAACCTATAGCAAATAAGTTTTTAAAAGAGGATGAGGTTAGTGATGAGTTCTTCTTTGATTTAAAGGTGGTTTTTGATGAGGATACTAAGTTAGTATCCATGAAAGATTTTGTTAAGCCAGAGTTAATGTTCAATGAAGATTATAAATATAACACTTCATTATCTACACCAATGGTTAATCATTTCAAAGAAACGGCAGAGATGTTGAGGATGAAGTTTCAACCAAAAAAAGTTTTAGAGATAGGTTCTAATGATGGCCCTTTCATAAGTAATTTTGATAAGGATAGTTCCATATGTGTAGAACCTTGTGATAACTTTGCAAAGATTACAGCAGATATGGGATACAAAACTAGCACAGAGTTTTGGACTACTGATTTATCTGAGAAGATTGTGAAACAAAATGGTTATATGGATTTAATTTACTCTGCTAATTGTGTATGTCACATTCAAGATTTAGATGACGCATTCAAAGCAGTTAAAAATCTACTATCTCCTAGTGGGGTATTTGTATTTGAAGACCCATCGCTTCTTCGTATGTTAGAAAGAGGTTCTTATGACCAAATATATGACGAACATGCGCATGTATTCTCTGTAACCGCTCTGAATAATATATTGAGAAGA
>Ga0209337_1001744_pt1 | contig 16282 bp, 15 predicted proteins | sample LinPmetageLP53_FD_184044 | JGI IMG/M metagenome (GOLD analysis project Ga0209337, IMG submission 184044) | Marine viral communities from the Pacific Ocean - LP-53 (SPAdes) (version 2) | ecosystem: Environmental > Aquatic > Marine > Oceanic | place: Pacific Ocean | collected 2010-02-08
AAGAATTGGTATCAGGTCTTCTTGACACGTTAGAAATGGGCATTCCTGTAGTTACTATAGCAAACACAATGCAATCTGGTGCAGTCATGGAGGGTATTCACACAATAGATGTAGGTATAATTATACTTCCTGCATTAGTAGAAATGATTTCTTACATAGCGGAAGAAGCAGGTATTGAGTACACGTCAGGACTAGAACAGGGAACAGATAGTAGACGTTCCGATTCCAGTATACAATTAGCCGTTAAAAAGTTAGAAGAAAAACAAAGTAATACAGATAAAGAAGATGTAGTTGAAGTGCCTGAGCCTTCTGAAGTAGAAGAAAAACCAATGGATATGGGTTTAATGTCAAGGAGAATGTTATGATAATAGGGTCAGTGCTTACAGGTCTAAACAATGAGTGGGATAAACAAATTGAATTTCGTGAACAAGAAAGAAGGATTACAGAAGAACGCCAGTTTAGAACAGACCAAGATGATAAGTCTTGGAGTAGGCAGTTAGAAAACCAAAAGCTGGGATGGGATAGAGAAGATACTGAAAAAAGGCGTATACAGGATCTAGAATCTCAACAACTACTAGCAGCCTATGGTCAACTTCCGGGATTTAGTAAATTTAAACCTGCACAAATTGCAAGCTTTGCAAAGGCAGGTAAAACTGGTTATGACGCACTTAACAAAACTGTAAATAAATATATAGAAGCAGGGGGAGATTTAGAATCATTAATTAATTATAACTATACAAACAGTGGCGGTACTACAGATAGTTTAATTTCTGATATTGATGACTCAAGTCAATTATTTAGTCAAAAAGCTTTAATGAATGCGTATAAAAAAAATAATGAAAAACCAATGTCTGTAGGGTTACACATATCTAGTTTACAGAATGGTATATTAGAATCTATAGCAGGAGGATCTGTTGAAACAGACAAAGTTGTAGTAGATATGCAAACTGAATTAAACAAGTGGTTAGAATTAGATAAAAAAATGTCAAACCAAAAAGATGTAAATGCCCCTACTACTTTAGCTAAAACAAATCTTGATAACACATTTAATAAAGCATATGGGCATGCACTCGCTAGTTTAGGAAGGGAGTTTACGGTAAAAGAAAATAGAGTATTCGTAAAGTCTGAGGATACGCTTACACAGTTTCCACCCTTAGCAAATTTTATAGCTTCGCAGCAAATGAAGGAGCAATATTCTGGCTATACAAATATAGCAGACAAAGAACGTGCTGACATCTTTTGGAAGAGCCAAGAAAAAACAGCCATAAGCGGATTAAAAGAATTTTCACAGTCAGTACACACACAAAAATTAAATAATTCGAGTGACTCTTCATTGCTATATGAAAGTTTTAAAAATGCAGATGATTTTAAGGTGTACAAAAACAATGGTAATTGGAAACCGGGAACAGTTGTACATTTACAAGACAGCAATAGAATATTAATGATGGTACAACAAGGTATACAACATGGTTTAAAAAAACAACCTTTTATAAATTTTGGTGTATATAGTATAAATGATGACATACTTGAATAGTAAGGATATATAATTTATGGCTAGTGAAGTAGAAGAAGAGTTGTTTGACGACGTAGTAGAAGTAAACGTTGGTGAGGTAGACGTTGATGAGCTAGACGTTGATGAGGTAGACAAGGTAGATATAGATCCTTACGCAGGTAAACCTGAAACTATGTCTGAAGCTGCGTGGGATAATTTAAACGAAACAACAAAGTTGCAATATTCTGATCCTAATTCTGAAATGAATAGATCAGTAAAAAGAATAGAAGCAAAAACTACTGCAGAAGAAGAGTTGTTTGATGACACAGAAACAGTATCTCCAGTACTACTATCAAAAAATGACGATGATGAAAAGGCTATTTTATCTAATGCCATATCTAACAACGAAATAAATCCTTCCAGTGTGTACGATGTAAAAAATGATATTGTTCTTAGGAGAACATTAAACAGGTTAAATAAAGAAATAGTAAGCAATACACCACAAGCTATTTTAAAGTTTTTAAAAGAGGAAGAAGAAGAAACGGGTTATGAAAATAGTTTAGACAATGTTTCAGAGCAGGTAAAGATACTATTAAACCAAACTTTAATAAAGGATGAGGAAGAAGCAAAAAGTTTTTTAAAAGATAAAAGCTATGGTCGTTTAATACTATCAAATATTTTTAAAAAAAGTTATACCATAGATACTGGAATGGCCTTAGGTACATCTCTTCCAAAAATGGCTGAGAACGCAGATGATATGGAAGCTAGTAAGCTCGCACAAAATATATTATTTTCAGAAAAAGAATACGTTCAATTAGCAAAAGCAGTCGATGCAAAATTAAAAGACGAAAACAATGTGAGAAGTGGATTAACAAAAATGTTAATTGACGCAGAGTTAGACTTACATCAAATTGCTTGGTTAACTGGTATAGCAGAATTTGCTCCTATTACTGGTGGAGCTATAGGTGCTAGACAAATACCCATACATGCTAGAGAAACATTTAAAGCGTTAGCTAATGGAGAGCCTTGGGATGCTGCTAAACATGGTGCAATGGCAGGAGTAGAAACTCTTGCTGCTATGGCTAGTACAATTCCAGTTATAAAAGTTGCGTGGAATCAATCCATAAGAAGTTTATACAAAATGTCTGGGTTTAACGCAAACAAACAAATGAGTATTATAAATGCTGCAACGGCTAGGGCTACTAAAGAAACTACTTCTTTGGCAAAAAAAACAAGGCTAGAAAATAGAGAATTAAATGATAGATTAATATTAGAGTATGAAGCCAAGGTAAGTGAAAGCCAAGGAAGAATAATAAAAATAAGTAAACAGGCAACGGATAAAGAGGGTAAAAAACTAGGTTATTTAGTTATTGATCCTGTGCTAGTACGATCAGCAGGTTTAGATACTACTAAAAACATGAAATCCTTTACGCAAGAAAGAATGGATGCTTTTACTAATGCTAGGTATAAACCAAAAAAATCAAAAACAGAAAATGTAGCTTTTCAAAATGCAGAAACTGAGGGTATAAACGACGTTAAAAATATACTAGCAAACAGAAAGGTAGAAGTAGAAAGCACTAAAGAATGGAAGAGATTAAGACGCTTAGAAACAGAAGAGGGGGCTGACGTAACAGAAAGATTAGTAGCTCTTCGTACGGCATGGAACGAAACTGATTTAAATATAATATATGGTTCTCAAGGAGATGACTATTTAAATCCTTTGCTAGACTCTACAAAATTTGATGCTATAGTTTCCGTTGCTTCAGAGCTTTTAAAATCTAATCCTGATGCATTTGGACAAATAAAAAAAGTTAATTTAAAGTTTAATAAATATGGAAAGATGGTTAAAACAAAACCTAGTAAAAAAAATGATGATACTTTAATAGATCAATTGTTTGACTATTCTTTAGTTAATAAATTAGACGGTTACAATTCTGAGTTTACAGACATACTGTCTAAATATGGTTTAACTTTTGATGACTATGTATTAGCTGTAGTAGGTTCAGGATCTGAAGCAGGTAAAATATTAAATAAACTTAGCCAACTAAAAAGAACTAAAAACTTTGACATATTAAAAAATATGGAAGATTCTGTATTGAGGCAGTCAGGAAGTTGGAGTTTAACGGCAAATCAATTGGAAAATATTCGTAAAGGATTTATGGTATCCCGAATACAAACAACTATGCGTAACATGAGATCTGCTATAATACGTTCACCTTTAGTAGGTATGGATAATGTATTTCAAGCAGGTATACGTAGGTACAGTGACCCAAACATTGGAGGGAAACTTAATACTGCTCCAAACTTTTTTCCAAAAACAAGAACTGCAATTAGAGACAGTGGTGTATATTCTGCAGGTAGTGCGATTAACCCCTTGTATAAAGATGGAACATGGAAGGGTGCTTTTAGGGGATTACACTACATGTATCAAGAACCTGCTCTAGCCAAAGAGTTAAGCCAGTTTATACTAGATGGAGATAGGCTTGGTGGCTTTGACATGTTAGTTAGAAATGCTAACGAGGTTAGAACAATGTCTGGATCGACAATAGCTACGAGTCCTATAATAGAAAAACTATCTAAATTATCGGACATATTAAATGTTCCTAATAGACTACAAGATAGGTGGGTTGCAGAAGCTACTTTTGCAGGAGAGGTAGAAAGATTAGTACATTTAGAATGGAAGGGCGTTGATTATTTAAAGGAATTAAAAGCAGGAAATGTAGATAAATTTATGAATAACAGCTCTAAGTTTAGGCCAGAAGGAGCTATGTCATTTCAAGAAATTGTTAAAGCATCAATGGATAGAACCTTAGATTTAACTTACAGGTTAGGGCCACAGTCACAACTATTAAAAGAAACCGATAGATTTATTAAACTATTTGGTGTAGTTGGAAGTGCTTTTATTCCGTTTCCTAAGTTTGTGTTTGGGGCTATGGAATTAATGGCTGACCATACTTATGGTGGTGTTAAAACAATATTAATGCGTAATATAAATAGAGCTAGAATGGAAGAAGCAGATAATGCGGCTAGTATTACACAATTGTGGAAGGGTGGAAATCCAGTAACCACAAGAAAGTTTCAGCCAATTACTCTAAGACAATCAGAACAAATATCAAGAAACATAACAGGTACTGCTACTATATTTGCACTGATGCAATATAGAAGAGGTAATTTTACAGACGGAAACGTTAACGCAGATTATAAACTTATTAACAATCAGAGAGACATACTAGCAAACACAGACTATTCAAAAGATGCACCTATGGCTAATAGGCTTCAAGGTACATTAATATTTAACAATGTAGAGTTTGGTAACTCTTTACCATCAACAGTAGAAATAGTTAAGGTATCAACAGACATAAATAAAAACCTTATTGTCTATGCTAGAAAAGAAACAGGAGAATTAATAACAATTGGAAGAACTTCTCCAAACTTTAAAGTTTTACAAGATGCTGGATTTGATGTTCAAGGTTCCTTAGGTATAGGTGTAGAGGATACAACTCCAGTATTTCCATTACGTCAAGGGTTATTTATAGCAGAATGGGCAAACAGATTGTTAGATGGAACAAGTGACACTTGGTATAGGGACAAAGCTACTTTTTATAAGGAACTTGTACAGACATTTACAGGGTCTAGCTTTAGAACAGGATCAGGAAGTATAGTTATAGATGATATAGCCGCTATTATAAATGGTGTTGGAGAAGAACATGACATAAAAGGTAGTAAGGGTATGAATATTATATTGCGAGCTGTTGGCAGTTACGTAGCTACTTACGGTGCGGCATTTAATCAAATTTCAGATATACAAATGGCAATGGGAATAAGAGATACAGAGGCTAAAAACACTAGGGTAGATCAAAAATTAAGTTCTATGAATGCCGCATGGGAAGCGTTTATAGGCCCTGCTAGATCACAAGGGCTTACAACTCTATTACCGGAAAGCGTTGGGGCTGCGTGGAACACTGGCTTAGACAATCTCTTAAACAAAATAGCAATAGAAAGAGAAGAAACTGGAATACCCCCATTGTTTAAAGAAGAAACTGAAAAATACATAAAGGATTTATTCAATGCTGACGGTATAACTATTAAAGCATGGAATGACTTCCCTGCAAAAAATTATTTATACGGTGGTGGAGATAGAATAAATATACTTAAAAAATTCTTGGGTTATACAGAAAAAACTAAAGAACAAGATGAGGGTGAATGGCTAACAGACCGTGGTTTTGTACACTATTTAACAGGACTTAAATCCCCAAAACAAGGATTAAAAGAAAAAGTGCATAAACATTTTAATAATAATTACCTACAAGACATTGTTGAAATAGGAAAAATGTTAGAAGAAGATGCCTTAGAAGAATGGACAGACCCAAGTGAGGAAATGGCTGCAGGTTCATTAGCAGCTAACTATAGTTCTGTGGATGAGTACATTGCAAATTTTACTGGGGAGCATATACATACTCTTATAAGAAATGGAATGATACTAAGTAAAAATGCTATGTTAGATGAGATGGACTATGAGGATAAAGAGCTATATCTTTCTCAACAAAGGCTTAGAAAAACATCAAAAAGTAAAACAAGATCATTATATGTTTTGTATTTACAGGGAGAAGGTAAATTTCCTGATGTAAATGACCTTGAAGATATGGAAAGATTGATGGGTGCAGAAATTCTAGATTTTAGTACAGGAAGAGTTAAAAAGGGTGACTACAAAGGTGGATACTTACAAATACTAAATAAAAATCTCTTAAGTACGTTAGACTTTCAAGAAGGTGAAAGCCCAATTTCAAATTAAACAAACAAAAGGGGGCGTAAGCCCCCTAAATGTTTCTACCTATTGTCTCCACTACCATTTAACTTTCCTCTATCATACCTATCCCGTAACTTCTTTTCATTAAGAGCTGCTATCATGCCCAGTTGCATGTTAAGATCAGTAGCTAATGCTGCACAGTACCACAACACATCCCCTATCTCACTGGCAATCTGTTCTTTCCAGTCATCTGCTTGGTTCTCTACACCATCACGCATAACCTTCTTAACTTTATTTGCTACCTCACCTGCTTCCCCTGCCAGTCCTAGTGCAGGATACAGTATCTTGTGTTCAGGTGGATAGATAGCAGTTTTAGTTGCTGTTCTTTGATATGAGTTAAAGTCCGACATGTTGTACTTCTCCTTTAGCCATTGGTCTACCTCTTGTTTTATATTGTTCATTACTAACTACTCGCTTTAGGTTATCATCCCATGCTTTATTAAAGCCTCTACGCCACTCCCTGTATTGCATGGTATCCGTATGGAATGGACTACCGACACGACCACGTTTAAAATCTTCATAGCCTCGCTGAAATTGAACCTTCAGTGGGGCATCATACTTTCCAAGACCTCTTTCTGTTCTAGTTAAGTTTTTCTTCATGGCTGTCTCCTTATGGTTTTATTATTTTTGCTTTGGGTTTATCCTTCGGTAACGCATCACGTAACTCTTTTAGTTTACCTGAGTGTATTGCTTGTACACACTGTTGTATATGCTGCAACAAAGGTAATGCATTATCTCCTATTCTTACGACATCAAGAATGCCCATCAGCGTCGCATTCTTTTTGTCCTTCTCATCAATCTCATAATCTTTACCATCTAAATTAATATTCATACTGTCTCTCCTTTAAGCACTGATGTCCACCATTTCACACACTTCGCCAGTGCATGCGAATGTCTGTGATGACTTGGTTGTGTCTTCGTATTCAAAGTCTGACAACTTAGACCAGTCAATTTTCTTAGGCATAATACTACTTAGTATCTTATAATCATTCTTATTGCAATCCTGATAGGGTGCTTGTTGATAAGTATGATCAGAGTGTGGTAAAAATGACACACCACTCATCTCATCAAAGTTCCTATACACAAATGCACCTACCTCCATCCACTCATTATCCTTGACGGTTATTGTAACAGAAGGTTTGTGTTCTGTCCAGTGTCTTTGATAGATTAACCACATCTCTAACTGCTGTATGGCTGTCATCTCATCCCGTGTTACTGACTTAGGTGGTGCAGCAATAGGAAAGCTGAACACTGTAGTTGTGTCAGGCTTCATTACACATGCTTCAGATGGTACACCCTGACTCTTCATAAACTGTGTCAAAGGATCTTTGTTGTCACCTCGTACTGTACGTATGTAGTAGGGTGCATGTCTTGCATGTATACCTGATGCACTGTCTACTAACTGTGATACAGTTCCGCTAGGCTTGCAGCATGTAACTGCAGTACTCTGTTCAACGCCTAACCTCTCAGCCCATACAGAGTTTACGTATACTGCATGTTCTCTCAGGCTTTCTAAGTCTCTGGCTAAGTTCTTATTGAAGGATGTTGTAATAGGATTGTCCATTACTCCTGTCAGGCTGACGCCCAGCAGTCTTTCTTCTTCTGTGTTACGCTGCCATATCTTACGTAGATAGGGAAACTTAGTATAGGTAGACTGAATAGTTCCCAGTATGGTAGCTATCTCTACCTTGTTCTTGATGTCTTTCAGTGTGTCAGTCGCACGTACTACTACCTCTGTCAGGTTACAGAACTGGTATGGTCGCAGGCTGATCTCTGAGCAGGGGTTAGTGCCGAACTCGTGGTTTGGATCACGTCTATCGTTACGCACAGCCAGTGCCTTACATGCCTGCCTATTGAAGACACCACGCTCACCCGATTTACTTTCAACTAACGACAACCACTCACGAATGAATGTCTCTGAGTCTGGTTTCTCTGTATAACAGACAGAGTTATTAGCCAATGCTCTATGTCCTGCTGTCTCCCACCAGTTACCTGATTTAGCATGTCGCATTCTACCGTCAGATAGATTGGACAGTGAGATCATGGCTGACCTACGCACACCACCTACTACTACAATCTGACCTATGTAACACATCAAGTCGTGGCATTCCAGTGAGGATAGTCTTCTATTGGAAGCTGCCTTGAAGGTATTGACAGCGAAGTTAAACAGATCTATCAGTGGTGCAGGGCCTGATGCTCTACCACCAAATGTTTTTAGTCTGGCTCCTGATGGTCTGATCTGACTGACATCCCACTTAGGTATTTCTCCTGCCCACAACAACGCAAGCACCTGCCTCAGTCCTTTTGCCCAACCTTCTTTGCTGTCCTTAACTACGACAGTAGTCTCACTGTCTGATAGCTCTGGTACTTCAGGTAAGTTCTGTATGTACTGACGTTCAACACTGAAGCCTACACCTGTACCGCACAATAGTATATACATAGCCTCATCAAATGCTTTAGGATCATCTACTGGTAAGTAACTACAATTGTATCCTGCTGTATGGTCACGATTTAATGCTGGCCCTGCTGTCATCATAGCTCTCATACTAGGCATGACATTTAAATCAAGTATATTTAGTTCAATCTTATCAAGGACGTTTAAATCTGATACGATAGGAGAAACTACGTTAGTCATATACCTAGCCACTGTCTCAGGCCATGTCTCTCTTCTGTTTTCTTTCTCAAGCCAACGAGCATACCGTGAGGTATGAATAAATGCTTGATAGTCTGTTGGTAAATAGTTGTTACTCATTTAATTACTCCGATACTAATCTAATTGTTTTAATTTCCATGCCGTCAATGTCATATATAAACTCATGGATAGCTTCGTTTATCTCTGTTTCTATGTTGCCGTCTGCTGGCATTCTATACTCACCTTCATCTATGTCAAGGGTTAATAATACTTTAATCACCATCTGTAATCTCTGCTTCTATGAGCCTGTCAAGATACCACGATGCTTTCTTTAAATCTTCTACACCATTCTTGTACTTGTGTCTCCATATGTATTTTAGTATGTTACCCTGCAGGTACTCCTTGAACCCTGAACCTAAAGCAGCACGTATAGCATCAATACATTCTATATCGTGGTCTTGGTTGTAGTGTTCTGGTTTTTCTACTGCGTCATATACTGGTTTTTTATTCATGGCATCTCCTCACGTTTAAAGTTTACGTTAATAATGTTTCCTACCGTATTGGTAAGAGACTCTTTTACTGTTTCTTTCTTTTGATTTATCTCATCTTCTTCTAACATACTTTCTACATAATCGCAAAGGGTATTCCTAAACTCTTCATTCATTTCCATCACAGGTAGTGCCGAACAGATAAGCGATGATACTTGCATAAGATTGATATAGTCAGCTTTAACCATTGTGTGTTTATTATCTGTAATAACATCCATATCAATGTAACCATTCCACCTAGACTCCTTATCAAAGTTTGGTTGCAATCTTATTATAATGTCATTAACACCAAAGTCTTCTACATCTATTGTCATGACTACCCTCTTACTATCTTTTTATACGGCAAGTGTATTAACTCTTTATGTTTGTTCTTTCCCTTTTCTTCTAACCAGTCAAGAGGTACTATACGGTCATAGTATCTAAACCCATACTTGTCACACCAATTTTGGTATGTACTCTTAGCACCCTTGTTTAATTTATTTCTACTATTATAAAATACAAATCTTATATCCAGCTTAGGGTGTTGCTTTTTTATCGCAATATGTTTTCTTCTATCTGCTGTAACAAATCTTCCCTTGCTTTCTATTATAATACCATTAGGCAGTATAAAGTCAGGAGTATACGTGCGGTACATAAGGTCTTCCCACTCAATCTTAACAGCCTCATATACCACAGGCACACCTTGTTCTTTTAAGTAGTCAGAGATCTTCATCTCCAACCCACTCCTGTACCCATGTTTCAGGGCAGCTTGAAAACGTTTGCCGTTCATCCTACTGCTTCTTCAATGTAAGACACAGTAGGTGGTGTCTTTTTTCCTTGGTAAACTCTGGACGGTCTATCTTTAAGTTCCCAACACGAGTACCTGAAGTCACAGAACTTACAACCCTCTGGTAGTATCTTATTACCTGACAGATTACCTCTGTAGGATTCACGTACAGGCTCAAAGCAACGTTTAAATACATTGGCTTCAACTGTCTTGGCAGTCTCGTTTAACTTAGCAACCTCTACATCTACGTCTAGTCCTGTAGCAGGGACATACTTGATGTGTCCATTGGCTTTGTTTACTACCCACCAGCCACCAACCTTTTTACCTGATGCCTTGATGTATCCTGCCAGTTGACCTACATAACCAAAGGAATCTCCTTTAGCCAGTGTGTCATATGATTCAAACTTATTCGTGTACGACCAGTGTGACGCAGACTTTACGTCATCCAATGCACCATCAACAACAAGATCGTAGCTTCCATTGACTGTAACATCATCGAGTTCAAGTTTAACATAGTTATCTTTATCTTCATATGCAACTCCTGCTTCTTTAAGTATTCCTTTAAATGCTGCCTCAACTATATCTCCTAACAACATGTTCATTACGAAGGTGGTAGGCTTAGGGAGAGCCTTCTCTGGATGGTTCTTCTGCCACCAGAGTTGGCAAGTAGGTCTACCTATATTGGACATACGTAGACGAAACTCATCTCTCTTGTTGCCCCCACCGAACTGTTTCTTCATAGCATCCTTGATGTCTTGCGCTACTTGCTCAATGGTTTCGTCAGACATAACTGACGTACCCTTGGTAGCATTCTCAAGGTACTGATGAATAGGCAGTTCAGCAGGATGGTTCATTATACGAACTCTTCAGCGTTGATGTCAATAAACTCTTCAACAGTTTCTACGTCTACTGACTGATGCTTTTGCATATTCTCATTCCAAGCACCTATAATATACTCATTATAGTTGGCTACCCAAGCTAAGAAATTAGCTAAGTTTTCCTGAGTATCATTGTCCATGTCTAAAGTCTCCGAAAGATTTAACTCAGCATTAGGAAGATAGAATGCACTGCCGTTAGGTAGCTCTCTTCTTTCTGTAGTTGCGTCAATGTAATGCTGTGGAGGAAGACGTTGCATTTTATTTAACTTAGCAAACACATCACCCATAGTCTTGAAGGCATCACGGTTCTCTACTTCCCATATAAATGGTGTAGAGTCAACGTCTACTGAGTCACCACTGGCATTAACAGGATTGACCATATCAACAGTACCAAACACTACTCGTGTTCTCTTGATCTGCCTGATTAAATCCTGCATAGATTCAGGTAAAGCTTTAAAGTCAGCTATATACCCAGCAGGCTTACCACAGTTAAACTTACCGTCGTTGTCCTTCAGGTCTATGTTAAGATTGTCTGCCATAACCGTCTTGACAAACCTATTAGGTGTGTTGTCATTGCCCTTCACAAAACGCTTGTACATAAATCTCTGTAAGAAGGGTCGCATTGCTACACTCTCTGCGTAGTATGTCTCACCGTCTGGTATCTCCAGTTTATATACACCGCCACTGACAACCTCAACGTTGGTCATCTTTCCTTTAACCTCAGTCTGCCCCATCAGTGGTGTGTGATGTATGCGTAGTCTTGCAAGAGAGTTAGTCTTCTCTTTAGTTGGTAGAGCCATTGAACTCATGCCCATTGCTTTAGCCATAGCCTCATAGTTTGATGTATCTAAATTTGTTATCTGATTCATTTATATATTCTCCTTTGTTAGAACTGTAGGTATATCATGCCACATCTTTTGTGTCAAGCCAATTATTACCTATTTTTGCTTCTAATAATAGTGGTACATTAAAGTCTATATTCCACTTCTTATTTATTATATCAACCAGTACTTCGTTACTACGATTAATGATCCGTATAACGGTATCCCTCTCTTTAGGGTGTACATCAATCACGATTGAATCGTGTACGGTATTGACAATACATGATTGTAATTTGTTTGCCTGTAACATCTTGTCTATATAGATAAGAGATATAGGTACGATGTCAGCAGTAGCGAATGACTGCACTGGGTAGTTCTTTACCTGAGTAAAGTACGTGATGCTACCATTTGCCCTACGTGTAGCTAGAGGGAATGCAAACTCACGACCTGATGGAGTACGTACATTGCCTGTAGTGATCACCTCTGTCGCTAGTTTCTTATGCCAAGCACCTATGCCTGAGTACTTAGTAGTAAACTGTTGATAGTATGCTGCCTCAGCAGGTGTGCGACCAAACCCAGACGCCCCGAAGAGCGGTGCAAATGTATGTGCCTTTGCGTCTTGGCGAGAGATGGTCTGTCCTGCCTCACTGATAACCTTAGCTGTGTAGCTGTGTACATCAAAGCCAGAGGCTACCTCATTTATGGCAGTCTTGTCCTGACTGAGAAATGCGGCAACCCTGAACTCTAACTGGGCAAAGTCAGCTTCTAATATCTCTCCACGATCCCAACGTGATATAAATACTTTCTTAACAGGAAACGTACCACCTCTGGGCATGTTCTGCATGTTAGGGTCAGCACCTGATAGTCTACCTGTACCTGTCCTATGCTGTAGCAATCGTACATGTAACATGCCATCTGGTTTTACATGAGTAGCTATGCCCCCAACGAAGCTGGATAGATAAGTATCCAGTGCTGACAGTCTACGTACTCGTTGTAAGAATGCCTCTGCGTCATGCATGCCACGGGATCTGGCAATACCCTCTAAGTATATGAGGTTGCCCTTACTGGTGCTGAAGCCATTGGCACTTGCCCACTTGTAGTCAGGCGCAATGAACTTTAACCCTGCAAAATCTTTTTTATTTGTATACAGAAACCCAGTGGAAGAACATGTTGGACACTTGTTTGTGTTCTTGTGTGGTGTGCCATCCTTACGTGTCTTACGTATCTGACCTGAGCCATAGCATTCGTTGCACCTCTCTGCCTTCTGCTTGTATAGTTTAGTAGTCAACCTGCGTATGTTATCTGTGTGTTGTGTATTAGACACACGATCATCATAAGCTTCAGCCCACGTAGGTTTGTCATTGACTTTACGGCTGTATATAATCCAAGACAATTGCTCTGGGCTGTTGAGATTGATAGGTCTGTCACCCATCAGCTCGTGTACCTGCTCTTCAAGCTTGACAGTCAGCTCTTGCTTCTCCTGCTCAAACTCTTTGCGTACCTCTTCCAGTACAGTCAGATCTACCTTGAACCCACGTTGATAGATACGAGCTAGGTGTACAGCTAACTGATTGGTCAGGCGTATTGTGTCTACTAATGTTCTACCTGTGCCATATGTATATTGTCTGTCCTGATGCCTAAACAACTGCTGTGTCGCATGCAGATCAGCAGACAGATACTCAGACAGTTCGTCATGTGGTATCTCAGATACATTGAGTCCTTGCTTGAAGTACTCTTTCAGAGTGTCCTGCTTCTTAGTGTGTAGCTGGTGTCGTTCAGCACAGGCTTCGAGAGACAGTGGTTCTTTCTGCCCACGCTGTAGTATGTACTCACCTAGCATGGTATCAAAGACCTCACCATTGTAAGTGAAGCCTGACTCCCACAGCCACATCAAATCGTGGGCGGCATTGTGGGCTACTAGAAGAGTAGCTCTATCAAGCCTGTCTTGTACTGTCTGTCTACCATTTAATGTGGGGGGATGCTCTGTGTGGTCAAACGTTATAATTTGCTCAAGTCCAGTACCATCTAGCATCCCCACCATAACCAATGTATTCTCAGGTTCGAATGGATCAAGGTGCATCTTGCCATTCCTTTTTATTACAGTGTTCTCTACGTCCAGTGTCAGTATCATATTGGGGTTCCTCTTTACTTATAGTATCCTTGGTTATCCTTTAACTGTTCTACATCATTCGTAGGTGAGGTGTCAAGGCCGTTAATTATTTTAATGGCGTCAGAAGGACTCATAAGAAACCATTCATTCATTCTTTCCTTGGCTACTTCAGCAGCTAACTTGTGTGCAGTTGATTCTGCTTTTCTCCTGTCAGTAAAGAAAACTTTGTGCAACAGCACGTAGTCTCTGAGTGGGCTGGATGTCTGGTAGCTATTCAGTCTGTCTTCCGCATCGACAGCCATGCCTATCTTTATCCACCCATCCCATGCTTTGTTTTCTATGGCATAGACTTCACCTTCTTTACTCTTATTATAATTTGACAGAGAGGCAAAAGCAGCATCACCAAATGATCGGTATCTCCCTGCTTTATATAAAGGGTGGTTGTTAGGTACATACTTACCATTAACATACATTCTTTTTGGATTCCATTTAGGGTTTGACTTAGAGTTCTTTAAATGCCAACATTTTTTACAAGTATTATTAATATTCTTGATGTACCTGTTTACACCCTCAACTAATTCTACATTACACATGTTACAATTTATCATGCTACATACCTCTCTAACTCATCTATCCTAACGTTGTAACAGTCCGCATGTGCTGTCCAATTATTCGACGGGTCAAAGTCACCCTTCTTTATATAGGTAGCCTTGTTATAGTATTCTTTTTTGTTTAACGAACCCAAGTACCAACCTACTGACTGATCCTTAAGTACCCTGACGAAAGCGTAGGCATCACAGTTTTGTTTTGTATTATAGTTAGCTACGCTACACTCGTAGTGAGGTAAAGGTTTGACGGTGGTTTGTTTAGTCTTTACATCTACCTTCACATCACCAACCGTAATGTCATAGTCATATGTGTTTTGCCATACTCCTTTTAATGCTTGTATAGCTATCTGTTCTCCTATAAATCCTGCAATGTTTCCTCTGCCCTTTAGTATGGAGTTGTTTAACTTTCCCATCTCAATAGACTTATCCGTTGCTAACTGTATCATCTCATCTGTTATCTTTACCTCAATCATGCTACGTACCTCGCTGTTTTATATTCTAATTGACAGTGGATAATCCCATGCCATCCTGATAATTTATTCTTAACTAAGTTGAGGTGACGCATAGTATCCTCTTCGTCCTGCCCCTCAACTGGTGGGTTCTTTGCAATCAGTATCATCAAGTCAGCCTCTGCCGCCTTACCTGTACGTGAGCCTTCCATCATAGCCTGATTGAGTACAACCTTATTCTCTGCATCAGCAGACAACTGCGACATGTAGAACATAGCACAACCATGTTGCTTGGCTATCTGTCTAGCATGTATGGCGTTAGCCTTCAGTGCCTCGTCAGTACGGCTGAAGCCACCAGTCCTAGCAAACTTATCACCCATGTCCAGTATAACTATGTCAGGCTTGTACGATTTACATACACTCTCTACCCATGACATGTCACGATTACTCGCATCGTATATCTTTATGTTCTCCTTGACTGATGCATACAAATCCCTTGCCTTGGCTGGGTTCTGCTTGATCTCTTGCATCGTCATACCTGTAGCGGCAGTTAGATACCTAGCACCAACACGGTGAGAACCTTCCTCGTTACACAGGATGATACACTTAGCACCCTGATGTGCAAAGCCTTTAGGCCCAGCAACCAGTGAAGCATGGAAGGATGTCTTACCTGTGTTAGGTCTAGCCCCTATCTCAATCAAGTGTCCATCATTCACACCCTCAAGCTTACGTGTAAGTGTGGAGATGTTGAATGTCCAACGTGCTTCGAGATCATTCTTAGACAGTAAAGTCTCAACGTCAATGTCATCCCATTGTACTTTTAGATCAGGTGTGAAGTCATCACCGTACTGTTCTAGTAGTATACGTAGTGGTTCAAGGCTTGTCTTGTCACCGTTTACGTAGTCAAAGCCTAGGTTGGCAATGTCCTCACCCACTATCTGTTGGAATAACTTAGACAGAACTTCCTGTGCTATGTCACTACCCAAGGGTGGCTTACCGTTTATCTGTGTGAACAGGGTACTGTATGCTTGCTTCTGTGCTGTAGTCATGGTCGGGTTGTTTGCCATGAACAGAGACTCTATCTCAGCAGGTGTAACGGTACGCTCGTACCTGTCCATTGCCGCATCTATAGCTTCCTTAATCTTTCGGACATCCTTGCTGAACAATCTGT
>Ga0209337_1001745_pt1 | contig 16281 bp, 19 predicted proteins | sample LinPmetageLP53_FD_184044 | JGI IMG/M metagenome (GOLD analysis project Ga0209337, IMG submission 184044) | Marine viral communities from the Pacific Ocean - LP-53 (SPAdes) (version 2) | ecosystem: Environmental > Aquatic > Marine > Oceanic | place: Pacific Ocean | collected 2010-02-08
TACCAAGAGACTGTCATCGTGATGTCTCCTGTTTGAACGAAGTACATCAGAAGTTTGTAGAACCTCTTGTCTGAGTGTGGGTTCTTAAGCTCAAGCCACTCTGTTGAGTAGCTTCCTGTGAACGCAGCGCCGTCAATATCGTAACCAGTCCCCCACAGAAAAAGGTTTGGCTCTCCGTCTGAGTCCTCGTTAGAGGCGATAACAACCTCTCCCTTGTAAGGAACAGCCGCCACCACTGACCGATTGTCTATCACCGTGAAGGCCCCGCTATCTGTGTGGATAGCCCAGACCTCGTTGTTCTCCACACCGGGGTTGCCGTTCACAGAGATGTAGACCCTGTTGTTAGCTCTGTCTGGAAAGACCGTTGCTGCTTCCCTTGTATGCACAGGAAGCTGCCTGACCTTCTCGTCTAGTACGGCAGAGAGCCTCTTGAAGCTAGAGCCATCAAACAGATGGAACCCAATATCCGACAAGAAGTAAGTGTTGTTATCGAAGCTAATGACAGCCCTGTCTGTGATCGCACCAAAGGTGCTTTGCAGGGGAGTTATGATCGGCTCTTCCGTCTTGTCGTGCGTTAAGAGGTAGGCACTCTTTCTCTTAAAGACAATCGCGTAGTCTTGAGCAGCGCCCCAAGCCGTAATCTCATCGCCATCATTAGTGTTGATCTCAATGAAGTTTGTCGCAGACACAGCCTCTGGAAAGTTTAGCTTTGAGTAGTAGAGGACAGAGTCCTCTCCTCTGTAGTAAACGCGGCCTCTGAACGTGAAGGCCCATCTTGCTGGAGGTGGGGGGTTGTTCTCCCCTGGTCCTGGCGCAGGCGTAACAGAGGAGGCTACAACCCTCCTTACGTCAAAGTGAGTGTTCGACCCTACTCCCAGCTTACGAGGGAGGGCTGTTGGAGCTTGGCTACCAACGCTTCTGTAGATAAGCCTATGGGTGATGTCTACCTGAGGAGGTGGGTCTCCTAGATCTAAGAAAGCTACAAGGCGAAGGTTTGCAGCGCCTTCGTTCCTTGTGACGCTTGGGAGCACACTAGTGGCAGCGCTGGTGCCGTCTGTCGAATAGCTACCCTCTGTGGTCACTCCCATGCCAGGGGCACCTGTACCAACTTGAGGCGTACCGCTTTGAAAAGAGCCCAAGCTCGCTGCTGCCGCCCCCCCTGGAACGAACGACCTCTTTGCGTCAACCATCAGGTAGTCCTTAAGGACAAGCCTGTTAGACACAGCAGACAGGTTTGACTCCTGCCCGTACATGTTCAGGAAGGTCTGGAAGTATTGAAGCTCTGCCGCTGTAGCGTCGTCCTGACCAAACGAATGAGACTCCCAGAAATCACCAACCTCAGTTGGCTTCTCTGTCGGCTTAGCCCGCTTGTCTGCCAAGCCGACTATTGCCGCAGCCTGAACAGGCTCAGGGACTACGTGAATCCCCATCATTGTAAGCAAGCGACCATCCCACTTACGAGGCTTCATCCCGTCAATCGTTATGACTAGGTAGGGACCAGCGTCAATAAACCTTGGGTACTTGTTTGGTCTCGGCTTCGTCTTCCCAAGGAAGTAGCTGTAGATAACCTTAAGGCGATTCGTCTCAAGGGATGCGATGAAGACCTTGCCTCGCTTTGAGTCCGTTAGACCGTCTGTGTCTGGGGGAACCCAGTAAGCAACAACAATCTCTGTGCTGCCTCCCCAGGTGAACGCCCCTAGCGTGAGGACTTCAAAGCCCTTAAGGGGATTTACCTCAACCTCGCCCCTAGACTTCTCCTCTACCTTCTTCTCCCAAGTAAGAAGCCTCTGATAGCCGAAGGCTTTTACGATCTCCCCCCTCAGAGAGAACTCAACTCCATCAATGGCCCCAGCAGATCCCTTCCCCTGCCAGATGCGAGTGTCTAAGCCTGCAACATTTACAGCCTCAAAAGCCTGTAGCTTCCCTCTGGCTTTAGACATCGGCTAAGCCCTGAAGTTGCTGTCGTCAGAGCCTGAGCTGTACAGCCAAGTCCCCTTGCCTACAACCCTTCGCCCGCCTCTCCCAATCAATACACGCTGCTGGAAGTTGAGCCTGTCTTGCATGATCATCCTCTGGATACCCATCTCGTAACGTCGCTGAACAGAGTTAGCCCTAGACTGCTCATCCTCTGCATTGAGCATCAGCATCTCAGCGCCATCAAGAAGAGTAGTCGAGTAGCCAGAGTCAAACATCGGACGGTCGTCGTCATCATCAAGCCTGAGAGCTTCCATCATCAGGAGCGTGTGAACTTGATAGGTGGAGTCTGGGTATGGGTAGAGAGTCAGGAACATAGTAGAGGCGCTGTCAGGGCCTCTAGTGCCTAGGTAGTCGTCAGACTCGTCGTCAACAACCGCGACAGATTGCTCAAGCTTGTCCCTGAGAAGGTACGGCACAGACCCACCAGCAGTGCTTCTGTAGATGCGGAGGACGTAGTCCCTGCGAGCCACTACCGAGGGTAGGGTCACTCTGTCGTGGGTTCCAGTCAGGGTTACGCTAGATGGCTCACTTAGAGCAGACTCAGCTCCAGACTTCTGATCGTAGAAGCTGTACCAGTACGTGTAAGTAGCGAGGAGGGTGAGGTTTCCACTTGCATGATCGCTAGAGATCAAAGGCCCGAAGTCACCTACCTTCTTGCGCGGCCTGTAGATGGGCTTCTTCTCTATGACAGAGCAAGCTGTGGGCTGACCAGAGACATCCTTGTCACGCATGGACATCGTGGCTGGCTGGATAGCCTCTAAGTTTAGAGCGTAGGAGGTAGAGCCTGTGAAGAGAGAGGACTCAATGATTGACTCTGTGCCTAGTGGGAGGGCTACTTCGTCATAGATCACCTTGATGCTTCCGTAGTCCCATGCAGCAGGGTCTGTCGTAGAATCTGGGTAAGTTTTGCCTGTATAGACTCTGTCCAAGAACAGAGTGGCCCCAGTTGGGTTCATGTCTATGACTGTGTAGAAGGCGCTGTCGATAAGCACCCTCTTTCCCAGCACTGTAGGGCCAGGGGTTATGTCAGGACCAAGGCCAATCTCGTTGGTCCCGTTCGTAGCTACGATCTCAGTCGGTAGGTTCACGCCCGTAGGGAGGGGTGGGGGGCCAGGAGGGCCAGACCCTGTGATCGTAGTGCTTGCGTGGGTGTTCGCAGTGTATTCCCTGCGAAGCCATCCCCACTTACGCCTAGAGCAGATGTCTAGGTACGCCTGATTAATCCGACGATTGAGTTTAGCGTCGGAGGCTGAGTAGTCCTCACGCCGCTCTTGGAGAGCCGTTCTGAGTTCCGAAAGGTTCACGAACGACCCTCCTTAAGCGAGTGAGTTTTAGACTAAGCCTTGCGGCGGTAACGAACCACAACGCCAATGTTGCATGTGACGGAGTAGGAGCCTTGAGGAAGAATCTCAAGCCAAATACCCTGACCATTTGCCACAACGGGCGTTGTCACAGGCACACTGATAGACGCGCCGGAGTTCCAGTTAGTGGCGTCTGAGGTCACAAGCCCAGAAATCACCGTCCACGTAGGAGACGCCGTTCGATCTCCCCCGAGAGGGGCCGTAGAAACGCTTACCTGCAACTTATTAGCCGAGGACCCGGTGGTGACAATCTGAGCGCCGTCATTAACAACGTAAATCCCCTCGATGTAAACATCTGCGTCATCGGCAGTAAAAACGAGAGCCCGCCCTGGGTTCGCTCCACCGTTGTTTGTCCGTACCGTAGCTTCTTCCATAATAGAATAGCCAAAGGGAGCGTACTCTTTCGCTACCCGGCTAACGTGTGTGGCAACAGCCATAATTCTAATCTCCTAATTGCATAAGGCAGGGGGCCGAAGCCCCCCACCTGACACACGTTGTTAAGCCGGAAGGCCCTTCATCCAAGCGTTAATCAGCGCGTTGTCTGCCGTAGCAGCCTCTCGCGCAATAGCCTTCGTCCGAAGAGCGATCTGAAGACTAACGGTCGCAGCAACACGCGCACCTCGTCCAGCCGGGTCGTCAGAGGCCGCAGGGGCAGTGACTACATCCGGCTGAGACGAACCAGTAACCAAGTCAGACGATCCGTTGACCGTGTAGAGCATATCGCCAATAGCGATATTCTGAGCGTTACCATCAACACGAACCTTGCAGGGTCCAACAACACGAACAATCAAGTTGTCACCGTTAGCAATACTCTGACCAGTAGGGACAAGAGCAGCACCGTGAACAGTAACAACCATTTCGGGGTTAACTCCAGCAACGACGGGAAGCTGAGCGCGAAGCCCGTCGTTGTTCGCTGCCGTCGCTACGTCATCGAGTTCAATGGCAAGAACCATTCCCTCAGTAACAGCAGCACCTGTTGCGTTTACAACACCAACGTCCAGCGTAAGAGCTGAACCACCAAACATAAATCCAGACATTTTAGTATCCCTCTCTTAGCTTAAAACTGAATCGCGCCGCTGAACTTCGTGCAGCCCTGACGGGACAACGAAGAAGCAACGAGCATCGAAGTGAAGTAGGTATGGCTGAGAATCACATCGCTGTTAGGCGGCGTGAGGAACTCAGTCTGACGGAAGTCGTCCGAAGACAGGATGGCGAGCTGAAGGCCAATGGCCGTGCCCTTACCCTGAACAAGCGGGTTCTTACCGGGGACCTCAAAGTATTCCGGCTTCAGGTTGAAGTCAGTGACTCCGCGCTTTCCACTGGTCGTCAAGAAGAAGGTCTTGCCAGTTGCTGCGAGTTCCTCATCGGGGACCACGGGGCATCCGTTGAAGAGCAGGTTCTCAAAGCCCTGGTTCCACATCGCGATGTCTCGCTCTTCCTGATTCGGAGCAACGAGTCGCTTGAAGAATCGGTAGACCTGCGGGTCCGTCAGGATGATGTCAGGATGAGTGCCCTTCTTAGAGCAGTTCATGTAGACCTCTTCCCAAACGTCTAGACCGTCAGTGCCGAACGCAGTGATTGCGCCGTACTGGTTAGACCACTCGGCAAAACCGCCAGCAGCACCAGACTTCGGAATCCCACCAACAGTTTTTGCTTGGTTGGCGGCGATGTCGAACTCAATCATCGACTGGAGGCCGTTGATCTCCTTAGGAGTAGCCGTTCCAGCACCACCATCAGCGTAAAGCTGACGAGCGAGATCGTTGATCATGCTGATCTTAGAAATCGCCTGCTTGGCCTGAAGGAGGTTGACGATCTGGTACTTGCCACGGTTCTGAGCAAGCTCAGTGTTGTCAATGACCATCGAAGCGCGGTTCTTGTACCAGTCTGGGTAACGAGCCTTGGTAGGACCGTTTTCAGCAGTGGTAGAGAAAGTCTCATAAGTGCCAATGGCACCAATGTTCTGCGACTCGGTGAGGACCACGGGGACACGACACTCAGTGCCTCCCTCGTAGACGACTGCGCCCTGGCGGTACATGTGCCAGAGGAGGGGGTTAGCCTGAACGATCTCCATCGCTACCGAAGCGCGTTCTGCCGCTGCGGTAGTCGAGTAGACCCGGTTCCAAGTAATAGTAGCTGTTGGATTTGCCACGATATTTCCTTATCTAGTTAGAAATTGTCTGGATTCAAGCCAGCTTCTTTGAGGGCTCTGGTGGCTGCATCAAGCATAGACTCTCGCCTAGGCTTAACAACGGTTCCACTACGAGCCGACACAGGAGCAGCCTGACGACGCTTTCGACTTTTTTGTTTAGTAGATACTGCCTTCATCTCAGCCTGTGCAACACGGGCAGCGAGACGAATAGCAGCGGCGGGGTTGACCTGTGCCAGCTCAGCAAGTTCAGGATCATTATCAATGATCTGACCTGTCAGCGGCGCAAGCTTCTGGTGATCGAGGTTGGGAGCAGAGGAAGCAAACTGTCGGTAAGCCCCTGTAACTCTCTCTCGATGTGCAACGGGTTGCATCTCCTGGGCCAAGTTCTTGATGCCAGAGGCTTCAAGTCTTTTCTGAACCTCCTTCTCAACGTAATAGGAGATTACGTCTTCAGGCTTTGCTCCCTGAGAAAGGTCAGGAGGACTATCCTCTTCAACCTCCTCAACGGGAGCCTGAGAATCCTGTCGTGCAAGCACGGCAGCATTGGCAGCGTCGATAGAATCAAAGTACTTATTTTCAAGAGTAGCCATTCGCTGCATTCGCTTAGTGAACGCAGCCTGCATGTTCTTGTAAGAAGACTTCAGTTCTTCAGGAAGCTCTTCAGGGTTTCCACCCCAGAAAGAATCCTCGTCGCTTTCTTGCTCAGGTTCAACTTGGTCAGCTAGATGCTCTTCTTCACCATAGGCATCGTCAGCCTCACTACCGATCTCTTCAAAATTGTCCTCTTCAAGGGTTTCTTCAGAGTTGTCGATGGGCGTTTCTGCTGTCATGGTTCCTCCAAACGCATTATCGCGTGATCTGGATATGAGTTTAACCAGAAAGTTTTGTCAAGTACCATCGGAACCATGCCAAACGAAAATATAAAAATTCAGATGTCTTCCTCAGCAATCTCAACCTGGGTCGAAAAGATCGAGGAATCGGAAAGGATTATTGAGGAAAACCATCTCCCAATTTGGCGCTCTGTACAGCACGCTTACTCGGCTGAAGGGACTGGGGGACCAGACGGTCTCCACTTTGAAGAGGGGCAGGAAGTTAACTTCAACTTCCTATTGGCTAACGCCAACACCATCATTCCTGGGGTCATTTCAGCCAACCCATATATTTACGTTAAGCCTCGTCGTCCCGGTGACAAAGAGTCTGCTCGCGTGGCAGAGAGTGCTTTGAACTACGTCTGGAATGAGATTGACGGAAACAGAACAACTCGCAGCGTTGTCTTAGACACCATCCTGTTTGGCATAGGTGTGGCTAAGGTTGGCTACGAGGGGAGTGGCTCCTTCTACACAGAGGAAGACTACGACAGTGGTCCAGAGAAGCCGCTGCCTGGAGACGAGCAGGACGGAGCCCTTACTGCTGAGCAACAGCGACAGCTTCGTAGAATCATGGCAGACGACCAGATGTCGTTTGAGGAAGGCCCTGACGATAACCCCACATACAACAGAGTTTGTCCTTGGGACCTACTCATCCCCCCTGGATACACAGACCTTAAGAAGTGCCCTTGGGTATGCGAGCGAATGATTGTTCGTCTTGATGACCTGAGGGAGGACGACAGGTTTAACGTCCCCTCTGGCGTCGTCGCTGACTCCTGGCTTGAGGAGGCAATCCCAGCAACCCTTACTGGGTACTCGGCTCATAACAATCTCAACCAGCCTGAGATTGAGCCTGAGTATGTGACGCTCTATGAGGTTCGATACTGGGGTGATGTAGGTGACGGTCTTCGTCGTTACGTCATGTGGATGCTTAAGAACCCAGGAACTGGTGACGCTCAGGACTCTATCCTTCGGCACATCGCAGACCCGATTGAGATGAAGGGCTACCCCTACGAAGTCCTTCGCTTTGTCGATGTCCCTAACAACTTCTACAGCACGCGAGTCGCTGACCTCTACTCCATCAAGGACATCGCTCAGCGTCTCAACGACGAGTGGGCTTACATCCTTAGGCACCACCGCTTGTCTTCACGGCGCAAGTTCGTTGCTGCCCCTGGAGCCCTTGAGTCCGGTCAGCTTGCTGGACTCCTTGAGTCTGAGGAAGACATGGCTGTAGCTGAGGTTCCTGCCAGCGTGGCTAGAATTCAGGACGCTCTCATGCTCCTTCCTGAAGCTCCCCCTCCGAGTACCACTCCGATGGTCCTCAGTGGTCTAGCTAAGCTGATGTATGAGATCTCAGGCATTGACTCCTTCCAACGTGGAGGAGCAAGCCGCAAGGGGACCACAGCTACTGAGGTTGCTATTGCCTCTGCCGCTACTAAGGGTCGTGTTGGGATGCGCCTAGAGGGGACTGAGAAGTTCATCTCAAACATTGGCCGCAAGATGCTTTCAATCATGCGCCAGTACTTTGATGAGGTTCGTTACCTAAGGATTGACGGTGATGCTGGGGATGATGAGTTCATCTCCTTCACTGCCTCTGACATCCAGGGCTTCTACGATGTGAACATTCAGGCTGGGTCTACAATCCCAGTTGACCCTGCGGAAGAGCAGAGAGCCTTTATGGGTCTGCTTCAGACTATCCAGGGAGTCACTGGAACGCTTGCTCCTCTGGTTCAGGGAGGAGTGCTTCCTCCTGATGCAATTCAGAACTTCATGGACCAAGCCTTCAAGGTATGGCGTCAGGACAAGAGAGTCCTTGTCGGTCCCTTGTCGCAGCTACAAGGAGCAGCTATTTCTGCTGGGGCTGCTGGTCAAGCGGCTGAAGACCCACGGGCTGAAGGTGGCGTAGAGAATACTGGCATGGGGGCTGAAGGAGAGACCCTTGCTGGGAATGGGCCAAGAGAAGTGGCTCCATCCAGCGCTGAAGCTGTCATGGGTAAATTCTAAAACTAAGGGGAAGTAATGCGTATTTACGAAATGAAGTGTGCGAGCCATCTGTGTAGCAGGAAGTTTGACTGGACAACGAAGCCAGCCGTCTACGACATCGCTGAACGTTCCGGCTTTAGAGAGACTCGGTGTTGGCACTGCGGTCGCTTCGGAGCCACAAAAGCAGCCGTCGTTGAGCCCCCAAGCTCTAAAGAAGAGGAGACTGCAACAGCACACCCCACCAGGGATGCCATCGAAGCTCTGCTCAAAGAGCAGGGGGAGATGCGCTTAAAGGACATCGTAGAGGTGAGCGGTCTGTCAAAGGAGGATGTGTACGAGGTTGTGTACAAAAATCCAGGCGACATCGTGAAGACAGGGTGGGGGGTCTACGGGCTTACTGCCGCCTCTTCCCACTGAGCAATCTCCTCGTAGCAGACTGACTCTGCTCGTAAGTAGACCAGTCCTCGTCTGACCACTGGTTGTGGTCCATAGCCTTATCCATATCCACCTCTGTGGCGTTGATCTTCGTCATGCCTCCAGGGGTGTAGTGGGCGACTGCATTGGCAATCATGGCTGAAACACAAGCGTCGTCGTTCTTTCCAGGGGGGGCAGACATCCTTGCTTGCAGGGAGTCAATCCCGTCTTTGCTGTAGAGGATCGTTCTTGTGTACGCCTCCATCTCATCAAGGACTTGCCTTGAATGAATCTTGACGTAGCCCTCCTTGAGAGCCTTCTGCATCAAGCCAACCATCGCAGGCTTTGTCTTCCTGTTCGTGTCCCAGCCAAGGTGTATCCCAGGACCGCCAAGAGTGTCTGTGGTGATGCGCCTGTAGAGGTTCCAGTACCTAGAGCGCTCAAGCAGAGCAATTAGACCAGCCCCAAGGCCAGTCACCTCTGGAGCTAGGATGGCGTTGTTGTAGTGCATGGCGACAAGAAGACACAGGGGGGACAGAGCGTCTAACTCAATCTTCCCCCTCCACTCAGCAACCTGCTCAAGGGTAGCTAGGTTAAAGACACACAAGTGGTCCCAGTCACCACTCCCAGTGCCCTTGCTAACGTCAGCACTAACTATGTACCGATATCCTGGCTCTGGGTCTGCCCAAACAGACATCCTCCCAATGCCATCAGACGCCTCATCAAGCTCTGGCTTATAGGTGGAGTAGAGGCGCTCCCTACCTAGGGGGTAGTTACTTGCGTCCCTTATCTCGTACCACTTATGTGGAGGAGCCACGTTCTCATCTGGTTTAATCGCGCCAGAGTACGGGAGGCACATATCGCACCAGCACCCATGAATGTTCTTCTGAGCCTGGATGGAATCCCTGTCAAACACAGGGGATCCTGAGGCGCTGAAAGCCTCCTCGTCAGTACTTGGGTACTCCTGATGGAAACGCTGCACAGAGCCGCCGCACTTAGAGGCAATCGTCTCTCTGCGCCATGACAGGTTCTCTAGGTCAATCCACTCCCCGAAGTTATCAAGGAGAGCCCTCTCTTCTGGGTTAATAGACTTCTCAAACTCCTCTGGAGAGCACTTAAGAGGACGAGTGTACTCATCAACAATGAACCACGGAGTGAAGTAGGCAAACCACGTTGAGTCTGGGTCTCCTGGGTACTTTTTCTTAAGAGGCATCCAGGGATACGGCTCCTCATTCCAGACCCTGGCACCTAGGTACATCGTGTGGTGGAAGTCTCCTGAGCCATTACAAGTAGACTCAGCGTAGGCAAAGGTCCCTGGCTCGTCAGGCATAGACTGGAGCGTGGCTAGGAAGTAACGCTCTGGCTGCTTGTAGAAGGCTACCTCTGAGAAGTGAGCGAGCCTAGCTGTCGTTCCGCGAGCGTCTTCTGCACTCTTAGCAGTCATCACTGTAAGCCTGCTTCGTAGACCGTTAGGACCAACAGGCGCTCTGAAGTCTAATTCAGCCCTGTTGTTGTACTTCGTCAGTGGCTGGAGGCGAGCGGGTAGGTTGTCTAGGAATAGCTTTGTCTTTGTAAAGATGCTGTGAACAGCGTGGTCTGCGTGGGCAGCAATCAACCCAGCTTCGTCACGCCTCGTCACACACCTGTGGAACATCCATCCCTGAACGTGGGTGCTGCACCCTGCCTGTCTAGCCTTTGCCTCCCAGACTCTGATGGGTATCTCAGCAGCATCCATCTCATCAAGCATCTTCTGCCTGAGGACTTGGCTCTTGTTCAGCTTGAACGGGATTAGCTCACCCTTCTTAGTCTGGATGAACAAGTTCTTCTCCGCGAAGGTGGTGAAGTCCTTGTTCTCATCAAGAAGAAGTTCCGCCTCTCCTAACTCGTCGGACGTTCTCTGGGTTCGTTTTTTGACCGCCACGTCTAGACTCCCTTATCCAGAGCGGAAGCGTCTTTTTCATGTACGCGATGCTCTTCTTGTGAACCATTCTGCAGTGGTACCTACTTCCCACCTTCGTCCCTTCGTACACGACAAAGGCGATGTCTATCCCGTTCATCCTGTCGAAGATTCGTCTCATTACAACTTTGCTAATCCCAAGCTCAGTAGAGCAGGGGATCATGGCTAAGTACCCCTTAGCTGTAGCTAGCTTGAACGCTTCTGTAGCTTTGTCGTGAGTGAATACTAGAGCGTCAGGAGGGAGGGGAGGACCGAGCACGAAGATGCCGTCTGCTGAGGGCCATCTGTCTCTCTTGTCCATGCACCGATAGCGTTGGTAGATCTCCCAGTCATACCGCTCATAGTCATCAGCGAACTCAGGGACTCCCGCCACTGTCTCCCCACTTCTTGCGCTCTCTATAGCGCCTAACCGCTTCAGCGTGCTTCACTCGACCTACGTCTGACCTCTGCCACTCAGCAGTGGACTCTGAGCAGCACACTCTACAGCGAGAGTTCCTTCCATCCATCATTCTGCGGGCTACCCCGAAGTCATCAATGTGGAGGATTAGGCTGCACTTAGTACATGTTTTGTGGGTGACGCTAGGGTCCCAAACAGGCTCAGCCTCAGACCTAGCCCTGCTCGACTTAGCCACACAAGGGGCACAGCTAGCACGCCTACCATCCTTAGACCTTGAGTCTCGGTGGAAAGAAGAAAGAGGGAGAGACTCATCACACTTGGTGCAACGCTTGCTCACCTTTTCTTGAACGTCCCGTCATCGAGTCGTTCCCAGCCCTTTCGCACACCACGGGGAAACCTGAACCACTCAGTCTCTGAGATGATGCAGACAGGCTCAGGCTTAGCCTCAGGCTTAGCCTCAACCACCTCTACAGCCTCTTCTTCAGCAGCCTCAGACTCTTCAGCCGTCTTAATCATGTCGATGGTTCTACCGATGTCTGCCATGAGGGAGCTTCGGTGCTTACCGTCAATCTCTGCTTGAAGAAGTTCCTCAAGGCCAGCAATATCAAGTTCACAGAGACGGGCTCTAGCTTGTTTCACTGTAAGTTCGCTAGGATTAAACATTACTTCTCCAGTGGGTGTGCCGACACAATAAACAGGGCACTCAGATAGGGCAAGAAAATGGCGAGTCAATCATACAGAGAGATGCTGTCTAGAGCGGTTAAACGTGCAGGCGTATCTGGGGCTAATAAACCTAAACGAACACCAAGCCACCCAAAGAAGAGCCACGTTGTAGTGGCTACTGAAGGTGGCAAGGTTAAGACAATACGCTTTGGCGAGCAGGGGGCGAAGACCGCTGGGAAGCCCAAGGCTGATGAGGGGCGGAAAATGAAAATGAAGCGCAAAAGCTTCAAAGCTCGTCATGCCAAGAACATAGCCAGGGGCAAGATGTCCGCTGCATACTGGGCCAACAAGGAGAAATGGTAATGCCTGTTAAGAAAAAAACCCCCGTTAAGAAGTACCCAACTAAAGCAAAGGCTAAGCGGCAGAGCGTTAAGCGCATGAACACTGCTCGCAAGAGGCTCAAGCCCGGTGGAGCTAAAGGCAAGTACTAATGCCTGTAAAGAAGTGCAAGTCCGGTAGCAAGCCTGGGAAGAAGTACGGCCCTAAGGGGAAGTGCTACACAGGCAAGGGCGCTACAGGTAAAGCTAAACGACAAGGGAGAGCCATCAAGGCATCCCAATCTAGAAGGAAGAAATACTAATGAACATCCCTAAGAAGCATCTCGTTGAGGACGTAGAGAAGGCGATCAAGGAGGCTGAGGAGCACCATGATGAGCCTCAGATGCCTGGAGTTAAGATCGTCGTGAACATCGGCGGTCCTCCTATGTCTAAGCACCCTCGTAAGCCTATGCGCCGTAAGGTGATGAAGGCTCATAAGAAAGAGAAGCCTAAGGGCAAGAAGGGCAAGGGAGTCATTGGTCCTATGGAAGAAGCACTTAAGGGAGCGTACTAGTCATGCCTGGAAATGAAGAAGCCCTGAGAGTCCTGTCTGCACAACTTGCTGCCCGTGACGAACGAGAGAGGATGGCTCGTCTTAACCGGGCTGGCGATGCGCGGCTTGAGGCTGCTGGGCCTGAGCCTCAGCCCATCCAGTCTTCTCCTCGCGGGACCTTCCCTGTGATGCGGGGAGAGGCTGCTCCTAGTCGCCCTGCGACCATGATGGTGCCGAGTAGGTCTAGCTACGACACGATGAGCCCCATCGAGAAGGAGAAGAGCGCAATTGGCGCTTCGCTGCGCGGATTACTGGCAACCGGACTGGCTGGGGCGGCGATATTGCCCGCCTCGGTGGGCACCTTGTCCCTAGGAGGAGCTGGGGCTGGGGCGGCGCTGGGGGGTACGATTGGTGGGTTGCACGGGCTGTTAAACATTCCCCCCTACGCGGGCTTGGCTAACGCTACCGACCGCGTGGCCGGAAGGCTGTACCCAACATCGCCAACGGCGGGCCGTTTCACCCCCGGTCCTCGTGTCCAAGAGGAGCTTGAGAGTAGCTACTTTCCTGAGCAGCCCTGGACTCGGCGTATGGGCATCTCAGGGGAAGCTGTCCCCCAGGCAGCTATTGAGGCGGCTGGAGAACGGGTTGCCGCTCGACGCGCACAGGAGCGGGCCGCAGAGGATGAAGTCATCGCTGCGAGGGAGCGGGAAGCTATGTCCTACCGAAACCAACTCAGGCGGGGCGGCTGGCGAGACGAAGCTGCCGAGGCTGCTCGTCAGCGGAGACTGACTGAGACATTTGGAACTCCCTCAAACAGAGCAGAGGACATCCTGGCCTTAGCGGCTAGCAAGATGAAGCGCTAACCTAGCGTCCTTCTCGCATACTCAGCAATAAGCACAGCGTCAGCCATACCATCATGTGGGACTCTCTTACGCCCTGGTGTGAGGTCGATGCCAGGGAAGAGCTGAGTAGCGAGGACTACTGCGTCTTCCTTTCCTTGCTTCCTCTCTTTGCCAGACCGCTTAGGCAGAGAGAGGAGTTTTTTCCAGGCTTGAGGGGTGGGCTCTACATAGCGCGCCCCGATTGCGACAAGCATTCCCTTGAGGAACCCCCAATTTGTGCCTGCGGTAAGTGTGGACTTGACCCCCTCACCGGGTCTGACTGAGATCTTCTCTAGAGCAGCCTCAACCTTCCCTAGTCCCTTCATCTCAGCGAACCATGCCTTAATCGCATGATAGTCCTGAGGGCCAGCGCTCCCATTCACTCTAGGCATGGCGATTACAGAGAGGAGGTTCCCCTCTGCGTCTACAGACGCTAGCCCACCAGTCATGCCTGGGTCACATCCAACAAACACCCTCATCTCATCTCCATCGCCATAGTAATGAGGTGCAGAGGGTAGCCAAACGCCTCCTCGTACTCCCGCCTGAACACCTTAGCAGTCGCATACAGGCGCTCCTCTCGCACTAGCTTCACAGAAGCCGCCCTGAAGCGAGGAGACTCTAGTAGGGCGCTGTCTGGCGTCCCAACAGAGTGAGACTTATCTGCCCAGCGTGCGAAGTCGTCCATCCAGCCTAAAGTAGCGGCTCTCATGGCTAACCAGCTTGCCACAATGAGCAGCCCGTCCTTCGCTCCGCGCTCTACTGCGTATGCGTAGGTCTTTGCGGCGAATAAGCGCCAGTCTTCGTAGGGAAGGTCGTGAAGGCGGCAGTGGTCCTTGCCGTAGTCGTAAGAAAACAGCTTGAGTAGCGTGTCACTCATCGTCTTCCCGTTATCCAGCCATTACCGGGCTCCCAAGAGCAGTGAGCAGTGCCTGTGGGACCGTTCCTCTGGGCTCTTACGATCATCTCAAGGTCAGAGACGGGCTCATGGTCCTCATCGTAGACAGAATGGCGGTAAACGAAGATGACAGCGTCTGCATCTTGCTCAATCTGGCCTGAGTCACGAAGGTCTGAGAGCATGGGGCGCTTATTCTCTCTGTACTCGCAGCTACGGTTCAGCTGAGCGAGCACAAAGATAGGAATATTAAGCTCCATAGACAGTCTCTTGAAGGCAGAGCTAGCTTCAGCCACTTGTCGCTCTCTGCTGTTCTCCTTAGGGAGCTTCAGAAGCTGTAGGTAGTCCACTGCAGCGGCACAGATGTCTAGCTTGCTCTTCTGCATGCGGATAGACATGAGAGCAGCGCCTAGGCTCTTAGGCTTATCGTCGTAATAGACAGGCAGACCGTCCCAGCGAGACAAGATCTTACCTCTAACTCCCTCTAGGTCTTCTGCAGTCTCTCCTAGGTTCGCCTCAGACATCGCAATCCTCTCTCCAATCTGCATCTCGTTCATCTCAGCACTGATAGAGAGCGTAGGAGCCCCGTTGTATCTAGCGATGTTAGAGAGAAGGGTCATCATCACAGCGCTCTTACCCATCTTGGGCCTGCCACCGATAATCACCATCTGCCCAGGTCTGACTTTGAGGATGCTGTCTAGAGCAGGGATACCAGTGGAGATAAGCGTGTTCGTCTTCAAGCCCATCCTCTGGGCCTGTAGGTCGTCTAGGTAGTCCTTAGTGATGTCATGGGCTGTCCGTGGCTCTGAACGGCCCTCAGGAGCCCAGGAGGCTAGGTTTGTGATGGTGCTCGACAGCTTGATTAGCTCAGAGAAGGGGGAGCCATTCTCTTCGTGGTCAAGGATACGTCTAGCCGCATCAACCATGTACTGCCTACGCGCCGTTTCAATCACGTTAGAGACGTAGTGCTCTACGTTCTTCCTGATAGCGGGGACAGAGGTGATGTCGTCCACCACCTTCCCGAAGTGCTGCCAGTCAGTGAAGTGCCTTCTGTCCCCCACGTTGTCAGCGAACCGCTCAGTCAGAGTGGCTCTGTCTGGACCGATGCCTCTCTCTCTGTCTTCTACAAAGGCAGACCAGAACAAGCGGTGGGTAGGAGAGGAGAAGTGGTCCCTCTTAACTCCAACAGCAGTAGCTTCATCAACAACGACAGGGCTCCTCAAGCAAAGAGCGAGGATGGCTTTCTCTGAGTCAAAGGCCACTACGCACCTCTCTTCACGTTGTAGATAGAGACAACGCTGTCCATGTCATCAGGAGTAGGGATGCCGTAGTACGAGCAGTACTTCTCAATGAGTTCCTCAGTGAGTGGTCCTCTGCTGTCCATCCACCTAGTTAGCTTTAGCTCAGGCTTCCTGTTGTTCCTCTTCAGCCATCTAGCTGAGTCAATAGAGACAACAACAGTCCCTCTGCCTTTCTTCTCTGCGTTCTCTTGAGCCCGCTTAAACCAGCGAGACATGAACATCCTGACGTTCTTCTTCTCTCTACTTGGCCTCTCCATCTCCCACATCATCGCTAGACGTACCTCAGCGAGTAGGTCTACGTCAGGGAAGATCTTCTGAGCATGCCTAACCCAAGTAGGGAGTGAAGCAGGACTTCCTGCTTTACGACCCCAATGCTCACTCATGAAACCAGAAATAACTAAAGGATCTGTCGTATCCATCACACAACTCCACACTAAGCCCAATAAAGAGCATCAACGAAAGAAGCCTTCAATAAGAAGACCAGCCTAATCATCAGCACTGCAAGTCCGCTGCTCAGCCTGACCTCCTCAGGAAGCTATCCCAAGGAGGCCACATAGGCTGGCGCGTGCT